>Ga0079223_10000335_pt1 | contig 22712 bp, 20 predicted proteins | sample Stecom2011_FD_75072 | JGI IMG/M metagenome (GOLD analysis project Ga0079223, IMG submission 75072) | Agricultural soil microbial communities from Utah to study Nitrogen management - Steer compost 2011 | ecosystem: Environmental > Terrestrial > Soil > Agricultural land | place: USA: Utah...
TTCTCCTCATACTGTCGGTGATTCCAGTTTGAGTTTTTACGGTGGAGAAATCAGAAGGCTGAAAGTTAATGGACCTTTTCGTCTCTTGGTTAAAGTTAAAGGGGTTGGGTTTGAGGAAGAACGGATGCTTGGTTTTTCGCCTTCCTATCAATATACAGACTTCGAAGCCTCTGATCTAGTTTGGACTCAGGGGGAAATAAAGAGAATTTCAGAAGTGGTGAAGTTCGTTGCAAAATGGGCGAAGACGCAAGGGATACCTTTAGGAGATTTGGAAGAGGTGACTTATAACTTTGACCGGTGGCGCCTGGATTACCAAGGGCTTTCTGCAGTTCACGCCAAGCGGGTCTGGGTTGAACCGGGCGGAGAGATTAGATGGGTGAATAAAGGGTAAAATTAAAGCACGGTACCATAATTTTCTTTTGGAAAAAAATATATTGTAGTATAATTAATTAACCGGCTGTAATAGTCCGGTTAATTTTGTTATTAGTGTCACCGGGATATTTAGCTGATGCGCTGAATGTGGCAGCGGTCACGATCAAGGTGTTCAGGATAGAGGATTCAAACACTTGGGTGTGCACGAGCAATAAATTACTGGGAATGGATGGTGTGTTATATGGACTTGTTCAGCGCCGCCGATGAGAACCTTCGGCAAAAAGAAGCTCCTTTGGCCGCACGAATGAGACCGGAGAAGCTGGAAGAATTTTTCGGACAGGAAGAGATTATCGGACCTGGTAAATTACTACGCAGGTCGATTCAGGCCGACAGATTGAGTTCTATGATTCTATTTGGACCGGCTGGAACAGGAAAAACGACCCTCGCTTTATTGGTGGCCAAATATACAAAAGCTCATTTTGAAAAGGTAAACGCTGTTACGTCCGGTGTTGCTGAGGTGAGACGGTTAATAAAGGAGGCAAAGGAGAGGCGGACCTTTCATCGACAAAAGACGGTGGTTTTTATAGATGAGATTCATCGGTTTAATAAGGGTCAACAAGACGCACTACTACCTGCGGTTGAGGATGGCACCATTCTGCTGATCGGAGCAACGACTGAGAATCCCTACTATGAAGTGAATTCGCCTTTGCTCTCCAGAAGCCGGATCTTCAGATTAAAGCCGCTTGATCAAGGAGATATGAAGGGTATTATTGAGCGGGCGCTAAAGGATAAAGAGAAGGGGCTAGGAGAATATCAGGTGGATATTTCCAGTGAGGCTGTTGACCATTTAATCAATGTTGCGGACGGGGATGCCAGAACCGCATTGAACGGCCTGGAGGTGGCTGTTTTGTCTACAGAACCGGCCGCTGATGGTGTGCGCCGGATTACTCCGGAGATTATTGAAGAATCGGTTCAAGAACGGATCATCAGATATGATAAAACCGGAGAAGGCCATTATCATACCATATCCGCATTTATCAAATCCATCAGGGGATCGGATCCCAATGCCGCTGTGCACTATTTAGCCAAAATGCTCTCCGCCGGCGAGGACCCGCGCTTCATCGCCAGAAGAATGATTGTACACGCTGCCGAGGATATTGGAATGGCTGATTCTAAGGCCCTGATGATTGCCGTGTCAGCGGCTCAGGCCTTAGAGATGGTGGGACTTCCGGAGGCTAGAATACCCCTGGCGGAGGCAGCAATTTATTTGGCTACCGCCCCTAAATCTAATTCGGTCTGCAAAGCGATTGACGGGGCGATGCAGGATATTCAACGCTTGGAACAGGGGAGTATTCCCTTACATCTCTGCGATGCCTCCCACCCCGGTTCAACAAAGTTGGGATACGGGAAGGGTTATAAATATCCCCATGATTATCCCGGGCATTACGTTGATCAACAATATCTCCCCGCCGAGTTGGAAGGGAAGAGGTATTACTTGCCGGAAGAATTGGGATATGAAAAAGAAGTAAAAAAAAGAATGGAAGAACGAGAAAAAAAGTATTGATAAATATTCAGTAGCAGTGTATAATTATTAATTATAATTATAGAATAAGGGGGACTCGCGATGGATAATTTGCAGGGGCGAGACTTTATATCCATAAAAGATTTCAGTCGGGAAGAGCTGTGGCGGATTATTGAAACCGCCAAAGAGTTAAAGGCCAAACGCAAACAGGGAGAAGAAACTCCTCTGTTACGTGGAAAAACGTTGGGGATGATCTTCACCAAGGCCTCTACTAGAACAAGGGTGTCATTTGAGGTTGGCATGTATCAACTGGGGGGATATGCCCTGTTTTTGAACGCGCAGGAGACCCAGATCAATCGAGGCGAGCCGATTATTGATACAGCCAGAGTGTTGAGCCGCTATTTGGATGGAATTATGATCCGTACTTTTCAGCATCAAGATGTGCTTGATCTGGCCGAAAAGGCTGATATTCCAGTTATCAACGGACTGACGGATCTCCTTCATCCTTGCCAGGCCCTGGCCGATATGATGTTGATCCACGAAAAAAAGGCGAAACTCAAGGGAATAAAACTGGCGTACATTGGCGATGGAAATAATATGGCCCATTCCCTGATTTACGCTGCGGCGAAATTTGGAATGGAGATTACCCTGGCCTGTCCTTCAGCTTACCAACCAATGGAAGCAATAGTTCAAGGAGCGCAGGCAATTGCGGCCTCAACCGGTGGAAAAGTTCAGGTGGTCAATGATCCGATCTACGCAGCAAAAAATGCGGAGGTGGTTTATACCGATGTATGGGCATCCATGGGGCAGGAAGAGGAGAGCGCGGCCAGGTTCAAGGCCTTTCAGGGTTACCAAGTCAATCAGGAGTTGATGAGGGTTGCCGATGCACAAGCGATTGTCCTGCATTGTCTACCCGCGCACAGGGGTGAAGAAATTACTGAGGAGGTCTTTGAAGGCAGGCAATCCGTTGTGTTTGACCAGGCGGAAAATAGACTGCACTTGCAAAAAGCCATCTTGGCCTTACTGCTATAAGCCATAGTATGTTAGATCTACTTCGGTTTGTTTGGTCAATGTAGAATAGCAGATTAGCAACGTCTTACGGAAGGGAAATAATTCCGGAAGCGTACTCTGTGAGGAGTACTCTGTGAGGAGTACTCTGCCGAGGGGTACTCTATGGAGGAGCCCTCTACCATCTGATTGCAGCCGCTCCCCAGCTAAGCCCTCCGCCAAACCCGATCAAGAAGAGATAATCACCTTGTTTAAAGGTTTGTTCATCCCATGCCTCTTTTAGGGCCAAGCCGATGGAGGCCGAGGAGGTGTTTCCACACTTATCAATGTTGAGGATAAAGTGATCCACGGGGATACCTTTTTCTTTGGCCACTGATTCCATCATTCGTTTGTTGGCCTGATGAGGAAGGATAAAGAATCTTTCACCCGCTTTATATCCGGATTTTTCCTTTAATAAATCAATTAATTCACTGATTTTTTTAATGGCAAATTTAAAAACTTGTTTACCTTCTTGTCGAAAATAGAAATCATTTTCCGGTCCGCCCATTACGATATAGTCACTTCCTGTGGCGTCAGTTCCTAAGTTAATGGTCAGGATCTCGTGTTCCGGCTCTTCACTACTGATCAGCAAAGAGGAGGCGCCGTCTCCAAACAGTATACAACTAGCGCGGTCATTATAGTCAACAAAGTACGACATTCTTTCGCTCGCTGTAAGCAGGGCAGTTGTACCGTAGCCGCTTTCAATCATACTCTTGGCCACCGCTAGGCTGTAAACCAGGCCGGAACAGGCGGCGTTCAGATCAAAGGCGGGTAAACCGTTTAAGCCTAAACGGTTCGCTACGGTACTGGCTTGGTACGGAAATTTATACTCGTTTGTCCCGGTTGAGGAGATCAGAAGATCAGGACGTAAGGGTGTTTCTTTTAGACAGTCCTTAGCGGCGAAGGCTGCCATCTCGGAGGAGAGAATATTTTTGGCGATTCGACGCTCCCTTATTCCTGTGCGGGTTGTAATCCATTCATCTGTTGTATTTACCATTTTTTCCAGGTCCGTATTGGTTATTTTTGCGTCAGGGAGATAGGCTCCGACGGATACCAGTCCGATTTTCATTTGGGTCGCCTCCTTATTCTTCCTCGGGCTTTAGGATCTGCATTTTATTTGCCATAGGTAAACCAAGACAGTGTACTTGAAATGTTCCTTGAAAGACCAGATTTTTTTTGGTCTTCATGATGACCTCTACCTCTTTTTTTCTTCCTTCTATTTTAACCACTTTTGCCTTGGCTAAGACCCGATCACCTACCCGCACCGGCGCGGCAAAGTTAATTCTGGCTTCGCCGGTGAGAGCGACATCCGCATCGACAATGGCGTTAGCCAAAGAATTAGCCTGGGCAAAAAGGATATGACCCCGGATCATTTTGGTTTTTCCCATTTTTATTTCATCCGTGGTATCCAGGAGTGAAAGTCCTTCTTTGTCGAGCTCTACTTCGAGCAGTTCACCAATGAGTTCCTGAGAATTAAGTGTTTTTGTCTGACCGAAGATGGTTTGAGCAACATCCCTTGTCCTTTTTCGTACCTCCGGAATGCCGATTTTTTTCCGATCGGCTCTAATCGTGTGAATACTGACATTAAATAACGAGGCAAGCTCGTCATCGGTAATAAAGGGATTCTCTTCAAGTTTTCTTTGGATTTCCGCTTGTCGCTGGCGCATACCAGTTGATTTATCGGCCACTATATCACCTTCTAATATAACCTAATAATATGACCTGGTAATATTATAATCGATAAAAAAAAAAAGATCAATATCTATCTTAAGTAGTTTCACTAATGAATTCATGTAGAGAGGTGGTGGTATCTTTAACAAATAAACCGATTTGGTTTATGAAAATTCCAGATACGATAGATCCGCCAGTTGCAAGTGGTGTTTTTTGATCAAGCGCTCCCCTTCGGCCATGTTGGCGAAGACTTCCTCTGGGGCATGGGCGTCGGAGTTAACTACGACCTGGACTTTATATTGGGAGGCCAGTTCCCAAAAGGGGCTAAGCGGGTAGACATAACGATCCTCCTCTTCTGTTTGGAGCAAGGGTTTGCGAAACCCGTTGGTATTGATCTCAAGGGGTAGCTTTAGGTCTTCCGCCGCTTCTAAAATCGCATGGGAACAGGCGATGGTATTTGCGTCCCAGGGCAGATAAGAATGGCCGAACAGATCGGGGTGGGCAACGAAAGCAAAAAGACCTGAAGACATTGAGGTGATTAAATGCTTGGTGTAGGCAAATAGTTCGGTTTTTCCTTGAATATAGCTATGCGCGCCAATCCACAAATTTTCGCAAGGAAAGTAATGAGCCCCGACAATTAAGTAGTCAAGCCCCCATTTTCCTAATAGTTCTTCTTGAAAAAAATTATGGTATTCTTGGGCATATTCGCACTCCATCCCTTTCAGGATGGTGAGTCCGCGTGCGCTGTAATTTTTTTGGGCGAGGGTAATGGCGTTCATATAAGATTCTAACTCTGCGAGTTTCATTCGAATCCCGGGCCATTTTTCGTCCGGTAGTGGGGTGTGGTCGGTAACGCCCAACACAGATAGACCCTTTTTAATTGCACTTGCCGCATATTCCAGGACATCACCTGTGGCGTGTCCACATCTGAAGGTATGAGTGTGATAGTCTTTTTTCAACATCGTGGTAACCCCTTTGAGTAGAAACTCTTTATTTACTTGCGTATGGTTAATTCATTCCGAAGTCATGAACCTGATGTTCGGACTCTATACATTATTACTATCTATTATAACAGGAAAAACTGGGGAAAAGGGGATGTTTACTGAAATGAAAAAACGACCCTGTTTAGTCAGGGTCAGCACATAAGGAGAGTTAGTTAGTTAGATAGATGGCTTTTCCTTAGTTAACGCTAGGCAAATGTTACCCAGTTTTTATAAAAGAGTTTTATACTGGGAATAAAAAACAACCTACTTTCGGTAGCTCGGCGGTCCTGACCTGCCAGAAGTGGCAGGATTTAGATCCGTAGCTTTGCGTCGCCGGCTTTCGCCGGGTTTGCCATTTCGTTCAAGTTGTATTTTAATAATATATTAACATAACATGAAAGTCAAGGCCAAAAGCACCCGTTATGCGGATCGTGTCGAGCATTCATTTTATACTACAGCATCCCAAGGTTGAAGCTTTAAGCAAAGTCCTTAACGGTCTTTCTTTATTGTCTAGGGATTAGGGATTTAATCGGGTTTAGCTAATGCTGATTTTGACATGAGGTAAAATGTGGAGATCAAAAAAGTTAATTCCACTCCGCCCAGATTTCATCGTCCTGACAATAAATTCTGATCGTGGAAATTTCATCAAGATTGAATTCTTCCCAGTAGAATTCGTTCCCTATGTCATCAACGATTAAGATGTCATAGAGGGTTACTCCTTCTTCATCTATGGTGACCGTGATTTGGTCACCGTCCATCAGAATATCGTCGGCCAAGATGTCTTCTTCCCAATCATCGGAGAAAGTGGAGGAAACATAGAGTTCATATAGGTCGAAACCACTCTCATTAATCAGTGTAAAGTCTTGAGTATGGGCAGAAGCCCAAGGATGAAAAGGAATTCCGGCTATTAGGATTAACGTGGTGAGAATTAATATACTAAACTTTTTCATAAAGAAACGCCCTTTCTAAAGGAAAATAGGTAATATATTAAGTATATCAAAAAATGATTAAAATAAACACAAAATTGTTCTTTTGTTTTTTTTTATTCCAAGCTGACTAGGAAAGATAGTAGTCAATTTATCAGAATCAATACCGATATAATAATTGACTCAAGGTATATTCTATTTGCCTGGTCTCTTTTTTTCTATAAGTAGGTTATATCGATTTATCACAGCTGTTAACCCTTATCAGATGCAGGTCTCAGAGTATCGTTCTTCTCCCGCAGAATAAGAGAGAAGGAACTGAAAAAAATAAAGAGAAATATTAGAAAATAGTGGTCCTTCGCGTTTGCGTTAAGATAAGATAATATCTTTCATAATTTAGAGGATGAACTAATAGAATACATGACAACAGTAAGGGATTTTTGTTACTCATCAATGATAAGCGGGTGAATTCTGATGAAACCTTCGAAAAATTTGTGTCTGGGTTGTATGTCTGATAAGGGACAAAGCGATGTCTGCCCTGTATGTGGCTGGCAGGAAGGGGATGTGCCCGAATCTCCCTTATTTTTGTTACCAGGTACGGTATTAAATGACCGTTATCTTATTGGAAGGGTTTTAGGCCACGGCGGTTTCGGTATTACCTATTTGGCCTGGGACTTGAGTCTTCATATTAAACTGGCGGTGAAAGAGTATCTTCCTCAGAGTTTAGCTACGCGCGCTCCAGGCAGTAACGTTATTTCTGTATTTACCGGGGAAGCAAGAGAACATTTTGACTACGGTTTGGAGAAATTTATTGAAGAGGCCAGAATTTTGGCGCAGTTTAACGGACATCCCTGCGTTGTTTCAGTGCACGGTTTTTTTAAAGAGAATGGTACAGCCTATCTGATTATGGATTATTTAGAGGGGATTACCCTTAAGGACTACTTAGATACAAAGGGGGGAAGTATACCGGTTCAGGCAGGGTTGGAGATTATTATGCCTGTAATGGACGCCCTTAGGGAAGTCCATAATGTTGGTTTGTTACACCGGGACATCAGTCCAGAAAATATCTATATTACCGGGTCGAAGCAAGTAAAGCTCTTGGATTTCGGCGCGGCCAGAATGGCTGTGGGGGAACAAAGCAGGAGTCTTTCTGTTATTCTGAAGCCGGGATATGCTCCGGAAGAACAATATCGTAATAAAGGGAAACAGGGAGCATGGACCGATGTTTATGAGGTGGCGGCCACCTTATATCGGTCGGTTACAGGAAAAGTACCTGTGGAGTCCTTGGAACGGCTGGAAAAGGATACTTTACAGCCTCCCTCTAAACTCGGAGTCTCGATTTCTCCAGAAATTGAAGAGGCCTTGATGAAGGCTTTGTCTGTAAAGGCCGGGGACCGTTTTCAGTCCATGAAGGAGTTTCAGGAGGCTTTGGGAACATATAAAACCCGCCGAAAGAGTAGGAAGAAAAAAGTAGATAAAAAGGTAGAAGAAAAACGAAAAAAAGAGCGAAAGCGGGAGAAAACGGAGGCGCAGAAAAAAGAGAAAATACCGGAGGAAAAAACTGAACTAATGACAGAGCGGATCAATTCCGCCATACCGATGAATAGCGCGGCCTCGGCAGAAGGGGCAAAAAAGGCGGAGCGCTTCGATTTCTCAGATTTCCTACTAATTTTGAGGGTGACCGCGATCCTGTGTGGCCTAATCGGTTTGGCCTCTTGGTTTGATAATTATCAACGTTTAAATAGTTTAAAAGTTCAATACGGTATGCTAGTAGAAGAGCATGACGATTTGCGACAGGATTTCGCTATGGTCAGGAGACAATTAAGAATCATAGGAGCAGAAAACGGAGAAGGGGAGATCCGTGACCGGTATTATCAGGTGTTAAGAGAGAACAATAAACTGCGGGCACAATTAAAAGCGGCGCGGGAAGAGTTGGCTTTAGCAAATGAACGGAAAGACCTTTCTCTTGAGGTGGTCAGCTTCGAACTGAAGAATACCGGACGTGGGGAACGTCCACTGAGTGGAAACTCTGTTATTTTTTCCACCAAAGAAATCCGGAACATTACTTTTTTTATTACATTAAAGAATAACGCAGCCGATGTCTCCAGGATCAGGGGGCGGCTGAATGTGAAATATATTAATCCCGACGGTTCCGTAAAACGTAATGCTAAAACCAGCCCTCCCGGGTATACCCTGTGTTCAGAGTTTGATTTGACTGATCAAACCAGTATCAGTGGAAGATGGGGAGACGATAAAAGCAATATTTTTCAGGAAGGAACCAACCTTGTTGAACTCTGGTATGAAGGGCGTAAGCTTGCGGAGAAAAAGTTCGTTGTCTTCTAAAGTTGGTTTAGGGGTGTGAGGATGAAGGTAAATAAGGTACCGATCGTTTCCGGATTAAAGACGCTTTGTGGGACTATTCGAGGTTTGGTTGCACAAGGCCAAAGAGAACCACGGACAATAACCAGGATTTTTCCAGGGAATGCTCAGATTATTGGGGCGCGTGAAGAACAACAGGACGCATTCGGTTTCTCTCAGATTAATGAGGAAATTTCCTTAAACCACTCTGGGATACTTGCAGTTTTGGCGGACGGTATGGGGGGGCTACAGATGGGCCGGGAAGCCGCCCAGCTGGCAGTGAAGACCATGCTCCAAGAGTTCGCCGGTTTAAGCGAAAAGGTTTTGCTTTCTGGTGAGTCTACAAGTCACAGTGTAAATGAATCCATCAGTCAGATGCTGTGGGATATTTTAGCAGAGGCTAATCAGGTTGTTTATGAGGCGGCGCAACAAAAGGGATTGGCTTGTAAGGTCGGGACAACCCTGATCGCTACAGTTGTTCATAAGAATAAACTGTATTGGGTCTCTGTGGGGGATAGTCGGATTTATCTTTTTAGAAACAGGGAACTCTCGCAATTGAATATTGAACACATTTACGGCCGGGAACTGGACAAGCAGGTGTTATCAGGGGTGATCGCTTGGGAGGCCGCGCAATTAAACCCGGAAAGAGAAGCCTTAACAAGTTATGTTGGCCTGCCCGAACTCTTGGAAGTCGACCGTAACATTAAGGAGTTTCCCTTGCAAGCCGGAGACCGGGTTATGCTCTGCAGTGACGGCTTGTATCGCGCCCTTTCCATAGAGGAAATAAAAGGGGAGCTTCATCAAGCCCCGGCAGAGGCCGCGGAGTCCTTAATCCAGATGGTAACGGAGAAAGGCAAGGCCGGACAGGATAACGCTACCTTGGCTATACTGGCTTTTGAATAAATCGAATTTGTTTGGAATAGAAAATTTAAGGAAGAGGGATGGAGATGGCATTTCAAACCGCAACCCTCTCAAGAAACGGTGGGCGGAAAGATAATGAGGATTTCATCGCTTATCAAGAGGAGTCCGCCTGTGCCTGCTGGGTGGTAGCTGACGGTCTGGGGGGACATCACGGTGGGGAAATCGCTTCCCGGATCGTGGCAGAAGAGATTGTCAAGGCCTTTTTTGGTATAAAAAAAATTGATGTGGCTTCTATTCGTAACTATATGAACCAGGCCCATCAGGCGTTATTGAAACATCAGGAAAAAGAGGGAACGCTTCTTTCCTACAAAACAACAGTGGCGGCGCTTTTTACCGACGGAAGAAACATCAGATGGGGACATGTGGGCGATTCCCGATTGTACCGGTTGCACCGGGGATTAGTGGTTTATCAATCAAAGGACCATAGCGTTCCGCAGGTCATGGTCAACGCCGGGGAGCTTAAACCCGGTGAGATTCGTTTTCATGAAGATCGCAACAGATTACTACGGGTCTTCGGCATGCGGGGTGATTTAAATCCTGAGGTGAATAAGGAGATTACCCCTGTTCTGAGTGGTGATGCGTATTTGTTATGTACCGACGGTTTTTGGGAGCATGTGACAGAGACTGAGATGGAGGTTGATTTCGCCAAGGCATTTTCTCCTAGTGAATGGTTGGAGTATATGGAAGAAAGGCTGCTGCAGCGTGCGCGGGCCCGACCCAAAGGAGGATTTGATAATTATTCGGCGATCGGTGTCTTTTGTTGAGTTTAGGATTACAGGGGAAATAAATAATATACAGACCTAAAAGGAGGTTATGGTATGGAATCTAAAAGGTGTGAAAACGGTCATTATTATGACCCGGAAAAACACAGTTCTTGTCCACATTGCGGAGTGGATATCGATCTGGACCTCAAGTCCGGAGGGAGTTATACCAGATCTACGCCGGAGGGATTGACCGGAGTCAGGGGGAGCAGTGGCTCAGAAGGAAAGACCATCGCCATTATTAACAAACAGTTGGGGATCGATCCGGTGGTCGGCTGGTTAGTTTGTGTCGAAGGGCCGGACCGGGGAAGGGACTATCGGTTGCGTAGCGAAAAGAATTTTATCGGACGTTCGGAAAAGATGGATATTTGTATTGTCGGTGACGGCTCTATTTCTCGGGAAAATCACGCCACAGTCAGTCATAATCCCAAGAATAACTCCTTTAAAATTTACCCCGGAGAGGGACGGGGATTGGTCTACCTAAATAGTGAAGAAGTGGATACGCCTAGGGATCTAAATGCTTACGACACGATTGAACTGGGGCAGACCAAGCTGATCTTCGTGCCTTTGTGCGGCGAGGCGTTCTCATGGGATTAAGGTTCGCACGTGCCCGTACGCGAATACGTACGCGGGTGATACAGGGATTATGGGTGGCGCTGTTTTCTCTTGTTTTCCTTTTTTCCACGGTGGTAATGGGTGGGGAAGCCTTTACTCTCCGACTTCGTCAGGCATACCCTCTGGCCGATGGGATCAAGGTGTATTTTGACCTAGTCGATGGAAAGGAAGAGCAAGTTCGAGATTTAACCCAGGATCAACTGGAACTAACTGTAAGCTTAGGAAAGGATCCCGCCAATGTGGCAGAGGTAAAACCCTTTGTGCAGACTGATGAAGGTGTTGCTTACATATTTTTGGTTGATCTCTCTAAATCGCTGACAGAAAAAGAATTTCAAGCGATGAAAAAGGCCATGGGGATCTGGGTGGACTCCTTGACTGAAAAGGACCGGGCTGCAGTGGTTACCTTTGGTGAGACGGTACAGATAGCCCAGGAGTTTACCGGCGACCAGACGGTTTTGCAAAAGGCGATCGATGTCTTGCACCCTAAGGACATGAAGACCCAGTTGCACCGGGGGGTGGCTAAAGCCATTGAATTAGGGAGACGCAGTGATCCGAATCTCCCGACCAGACGGGCGATTATTACTCTTTCCGACGGGCGGGAGGACTTTACCGGCGGAATGGTCAAAGATGAAGTTTTGGCAATGTTGAAGGAAGACCGTATTCCCCTTTATGCCCTGGGTTTTTATCGCCCTCCCCTCTCCGAAGAAAAACAAAAATACCTGGATACTTTGGGAGAGTTTGCCCGCCGGTCCGGTGGGGATTATTACCAAATGAACTCCACATCGATTTCGGAGTCGTATTCCAAGATCAGAAGGAGAATCCTCGGAAGCTATGTGGCAAGGGTTGATTGCCAGAAGCAGGTCATGGACGGAAGTGTTTATCATCTTCGGCTTAATCTGTCCCAAGATGGAAAAGCGCTCAGCGACGGGCTTGACTTAAGGTTGCTTCCGGTTGTTGGCGCCCAGGAACAAGAATCGCCGGGCGGTTCCGGTAAGGGTTGGTTTTTCCTCGGAATAATCGTGCTTATTATAATAACCGGCGCCTTCGTGGTAGTCTTTTTTAAGTCCAAAGCGGTCAATAGTGATTATTCGGTAGACGAGATCATAAATGAGGATGAGTCTTCGTTTGAAGTGGAAAAGCCTGTTTTGCCCGGAATTAAATTGAAGATTATTACAACAGGAAAAAATCAAGAAGACCAGGCATTTGAGGTAAAATTGGTTGACCGGATCACGATCGGTAGAGAGAAAGCTGGTAATGAGTTGTGCCTAAAGGATCAGGAAATCTCTAGAAGACATTGTGAAATAACACGTCAAGATGAATTGGTATTCATCTTTGATTTGGAGTCCAGAAATGGAACTTTCGTGAACGGGGTGCCAATTGCCGGACGTCACCGGCTGGAAAACGGAGATTTGGTCCAGATTGGGCGTACAGAGTTACGGATCAGTTTTAGCCCGGAGATTATTGAATAATATAGTGATTAGTAATTCTTGAATTCATACGGCATAAAGAAAATCACGGATAAATCAGATCTTTTATAACGTGCTGCTGTTTATTTAGTTCGATCTTAAACAAACAGCAGCACGAATTTTTTACAGGAAAATGTTTTATTTTATTCTCTTTCATTGTTATCCGTGAGAAAAGGTAGTTAAAGAACAGATGATGAGAAACCACATATAACTATGGGGTTTTCTTGATCAGACCTGAACAAGTAGGGCGAATAAAGGGATGGTAAACATAGAGAATAAGGTGGTAATAAAGACCAGACGTGAGGCGTAGACGGAATCTCCATTGTACTTTCCGGCTACTACCACAACGGTAGTGGCGGCCGGCATGGCGGCGGCAAGCACACATACGCCAAGTAAGATCCGATCAAAACCGATCCATGACAATGCGAAGTATGTCAGAACAGGTAGTACAATTAAGCGCATCAGAACGCAATAGTATTGATTTAAATCAGAGAAAAGCCCTTCTAGCTTTGACTGGCCTAATCTGGCGCCGATGATTACCATCGCCAATGGGGTGGTCATAGAGCCTAGACTTTTCAGGGTGTTAGTAATTGGAGCGGGGAGTTTGATGGAGAAGATGAAGAGCGGCAAGCCCAGGAGCACCGCTAAAATTCCAGGATTTAAGAGTACCCTTTTTAGTCTATGAGAAATACGCGAATCATTTTTTTCGGGGATAGCAAAGAGACTAACACCAAGCGTCCAGAGTAATATACGAGGGGGTACTACATAGATGGAGGCGTAAAATATGCCTATCTCACCGAAAACAGCCTCCATTATTGGAAAACCCATAAATGATGCGTTTGAATAAGTCGTAACGAACTGTAATACAGAGCGTTGATTGCGTGGAGATTTGGTATAGAGCGGCAAACTTAAAAGAGCGAAGCAGAGGTGAATAATGAGGGAGACGAGGAGAATTATTCCGGCGCCCAGGAGCATTTGCGGAGAAAAATTGGAACTATAGGATCTGATGATTGTAGCAGGAAAGGTGACATAGAGCAAGAAATCCATCAGGCCGTTGGTAATCTTTTGGTCAAGAATTTTTCCTTTTTGTGCGATAAATCCGATGAGCATAAGCAAGAAAAGAGTGGCGCCTTGGTTGAGTAAGATCATTGTCTGCATGTAATTCCTCCGGATGATTTAGATCATGCTGTCTGTAGTCTATCTTAACAGCACCTATAATACATTTTACACTAAAAACCGGGGGTTTTTTAGTTTAATTATGGATTTGTGATAAAATAATGCAGTTAAAGAGAGAGGAAAGTAATAAAGGGTGCAGGAAGAGTGGGACATAAAAGGAATTGTATATAAAAGCAAGTGCACTGTTCCTTGCGGGGAACGGTCGTATGGGGGGATCATTGTGACAGAACAAGAAATTCATAGGGAGATAATCAAAGCACACCATGAAAGAGAAAAAAAGATTTTATCCCAGTTTGCGACAAAAAGCCGGGACGGGATCAGGTTAATCCCCTATAGAGAAAAAATGCCTGATATGGAGAATGTGCGTCCGGCCTTCTTTCATGATACGGATAAGATTATTCACTCTAAAGCCTATACCCGGTATATTGATAAGACCCAAGTTTTTTCATTGTTTGAAAACGATCATATCACCCATCGGGTACTGCATGTACAGTTTGTCTCCAAAGTAGCCAGGGTAATCGGAAGATGCCTGGGGTTGAATGAGGACTTAATCGAGGCGGTGGCCTTGGGGCATGATATTGGACATACCCCTTACGGACATGATGGTGAAAGGTACCTAAATCAGCTCTGTATTCAAGTGGGAATCGGATATTTTTGTCATAATGCTCAGAGTGTGCGATTTTTACATGAAATTGAGGCCGACGGAAAGGGACTAAACTTAACCCTGCAGGTATTAGATGGAATTCTGGCGCATAACGGAGAGATTATCAATGAGCGGTTAGTCCCTGATACCAAAAAGGATTGGGATCAGTTTCTCCAGGAATACAAAAGTTGTTTTCAGGTTAAGGATATTAGCAAAAAAATTTATCCCATGACTTTGGAGGGTTGTGTGGTCAGGGTTGCGGACTTTATAGCATATTTAGGACGGGATATTGAGGATGCCATCACCATAGGCTTGATTTCCCGTGCGCAAATTCCCTCGTCAATTGTTGAGGTGTTGGGTGATTCCAATGATCAAATCATTAACGCCTTGGCTATGGATGTGATTAACAATAGTTATGGGCAGACCTATATTGCCTTTAGTCCCCGGATTTATCAAGCCTTATTGGAGTTGAAGGAGTTTAACCGGAAAAATATTTATGCCAACCCTCGGATCAAAACACAGGATAAAAAGATTCGGCGCATGTTTGAAATGTTGTTTTTTGAGTATTTGGAGGATATAAAACAGGGAGACAAGGCATCGCCTATTTTTAGCTATTATCTGGACTATATGGGCCATAAGTACTTGGGGGATTATCCGGTAGAGAGGTTGGTAATTGATTTCATTGCCGGAATGACCGATGATTTTTTTAACAACCAGTTTCGCAAGACCTTTGTTCCACAGAGTTATGGAAGTAAATTAATCTAGCCAAATTGGCTAGATTCTATAGTTTGCTAATAGCAAACTATTAATCAAAAGAAGCAGGAGAAGGGTTAAGGATGTTTTCAGAGAAAGAGCGGTTAGAAAAGCAGATACGATTTATTGTGGAGATCGATAAGGCAAAAACGGTTTTCAGACAGACAGTTTTAATGGACGGTTCCAGAAATGAGAATGATGCGGAGCATTCATGGCATCTGGCGGTCATGGCGATGCTGTTATTGGAGTATCCCAAAGAGCAGGGACTTGATGAGTTGAAAATAATAAGAATGGCGCTCCTCCATGACCTGGTTGAAATCGATGCCGGTGATACTTTTTGCTATGATGAGGTGGGGGCAATGGATAAGGAGGAAAGAGAGAAAAAAGCGGCGGAGCGGATCTTCAGCCTACTCCCTGTAGATCAAGCCCGGGAGTTCCGGGCGGTATGGGAGGAGTTTGAAGCCAGGAACACCCCGGAATCACGGTTTGCCGCGGCGTTGGATCGATTACAACCGATCCTCCATAATTACCATACAAAAGGCCATTCCTGGATAAAGCATGGCATAAAAAAAGATCAAGTTTTACAAAGGATTAAGCCGATTGCCGAGAGTTCTGAAACATTGTGGGAGTACGCTAAGGATATTATTGAGGATGCAGTGCACAAAGGTTTTCTCTTGGAATAGGCTTTATGGTTCAGAAAAGTGAAAGGAGATGGAATCTCCAGCGTTTTGGTACTGGAAGACTTTACCCAGCGGTCCTTGGTATTCCTGAAAAAAACGGCGTAAAGATTGAGTATCACCAAAGGTGTGCATGGGGATGAAGATTTCCGGTCTAACCTCAGCAATAAATTCCGACGCCCCCGCCCAGTTTTTGAGCCGCCGGTCGGTATTGGTAAAGGCGATGTGGATTTTTTCCTGTTTTAACCTCTCGATTGTTGAGTGGAAAATTCTTTTAATTCTCGCCCTTTCTTCTGGTCCCAACTCCCCTTCCCAGTCCCAATCCGCTAAGTCTCCACCGAAATAGAGTTTGATTCCCCTGAAATTCAGTAGATAGGCCAGCCCTGAGTCGTTACTAGGGAAGGTGGTTAAAGTAAAGTCCGGAAGTTCATAAGTTTCTGAGGGTTCTGCTATAAGCAGGGGATTGTCTGCGGTCTGGCTCTGACCGGCCAGATTAAACTCTCCGTGCCCGGCCTCAATGATGTCATGGGAGAGAATAACTTTTCCTTCTGGATTGGTTTTTAAAAGATTTGCGAGATCAGGGTTAAAGTGGTCCTCGTGGCAGTGAGAGGAGATGATGTAGAGGTTGGTTCCGGTAATCTTTGTTTTCACCAGAGTCCTTTGCTTCTGCTCCAAAAAACTATTGGCCGGGTAATCAAAGAGTAGGGTTAAATTGGTATTGACCGCTTTAAACTGGGAAAAACAGAGTAGAAAACAATTATGAAATACATAGGTCAGTTCTAATTTCATCTGGCATATTACTCCTTTGGATCTTTAATATACTTAAGATCTATATTTATTATACTTGAGTCAGGCGGTATATCCTTTTTGCAAAAGATAAAATCAGCAGAGAGTTATTGCACAGCTCCTAAAGGCTGTTGAATTCCACTTTTGAAGGTGGTTTTTTTTATAACTGGAACTTATGATGATCCGTGTTATGTTTAGTCAAAACGTACATATATTTAAAGTAGAAAAGCTCTTACAGGATAAAAAAGAATGTGCACGTGCGATGCACGTATGAAGATTGGTGTATTAAACTTGATTTATAGGAACAGGACGGAGAAGTTTTTTTCAAATCCGATTATAGCCGCGGTGAGAGACGAAAAAAACTTGCAGAAGGCGATTGAGAGCAGAGTGAGCGCTATTTTCTTGCTAACCGGAAACCTGCTTAATTTATCCGCTTTAGTAATACCTTGCAAAAAAAGGCAGAAGTATATATTTATCCACACCGATTTAGTGGAGGGATTGGGGAATGATACAGGCGGCGTCAGATATATCGCGGAGCGGATCAAACCCGATGGAATCATCTCCACTCGTAATAACGTAATCAGAAGCGCCAAACAATTTGGAGTTTTTACGATTCAAAGGTATTTTTGCGTTGATTCTCTGGCTTTACATACGGGGATAAAATCGATCGAGCAAACCGGTCCGGATGCGGTTGAGATTTTACCCGGTATTATTCCAAGAGTGGTGGAATATATGACGACTCATGTAAAGAAACCGATTATTACCGGGGGGATGGTTGCCTGTAAAAAAGATGTAATGGTCTCTTTGCGGTCCGGCGCTATTGCCGTATCAACCAGTTGTCTGGAATTGTGGGATAAATAATTGAATTTAAAATAGCATGGTGGAGAAGAGGAGACCATGCCTTCGATTTACTCTATTTTTTGTAGAGTAGGGAGTGGCATGGTCTTTTATTTAGGAAAATTCGCTCATGATAGTTAGTTGTTTGGAATGTTCCAGAAGGAACGGAAGGGAGGTGAGCGAGGTTATGAGAAAGCTTGGCAGCTTCATCGGAGGAGCGATTGCCGGGATGTTTGTTTTTGGGATCTGGCCGGAAATGTGGCAGACATATGGGGTCTTCGGGGGATGGATCTCCGGTTTTATCATCATTAGTATCAGTTGGTTTCTCTGTCATTATGTTGGGGCCATTGACAATCAGCCGGAGGCGGCTACGGTTGATATGGCCTGTGGCATTGCCATGTCCGGTACAGTCTGGCTCATGGTAAAGGACGGCTTATCCCTAACGCCAGCGCTTCCCACTATCATTCTTTGTGTGATTGGGGGAGCGATCGGAGGATGGACAGCAGGTATTCTGAATAAAGCCATCGAAAAGGATTAGTGGGTAAGTGAAAAAATTTTGAAAAATCAATGATCGGGTAATTCAAGCAAAATGGTCTTGAACTAAGAATTTAAGGAGGTGACCCGGATGTCAGCTGCCGGTGTGTTTACCACACTAGTCGGGGCTTTTACCTTTCCCTTTTTAATCTGTATGTGCTGGGGGAAATTGGTGGAGAAATACGGTCCCTTGGGAGGATGGCTTGCGGCCGGTTTTATCGTGGGTACCATGTGGACGATTGCCCACGCTTTACCAGGAGTGGGTTTTTCCACCTCGCAGACTGTGGTCAATAACCTGATTGTGCAGGGGGAAAACGCTCCGTGGGTCGATATGGCTTGGGCGGCCGGAGCAGGAGTTTATGTGAATTCCATTTATAACGGAGGAAAAGTCGGTAAATCCCTTCCAACCTTAATCGCAGTTATTTTAGGAGGAATTTTTGGCGGTGTGGTCTTAGGCCTCATTGGAAAATAGAGTGATTTTCTTAGACAAGAAATGGAGGTGTGACAGGTGGCTAAATATATTTTGGCTCTAGATCAGGGAACTACCAGTTCCCGAGGGATTATATTTAATCATGACGGGAAAATATTGGGATCCATGAATCAGGAATTTGAGCAGATCTATCCAAAAGCAGGCTGGGTTGAGCACAATCCCCTTGATATTTGGAATAGCCAGTTGCAGGTAGCAAAAGGCATTATAGCAAAGACCGGAATCAGTCCGCAGGAGATCGCTGCCATTGGCATCACCAACCAGCGTGAAACAGCCTTGGTTTGGGATAGACAGACCGGAGAGCCGATATATAATGCAGTGGTTTGGCAATGCCGAAGGACGGCGCCAATCTGCGATGAATTAAAGGCAAAGGGCTGGGTCGATCGGATTCGTCAAAAGACCGGATTAGTAATTGACGCGTATTTTTCCGGAACAAAAATTAAGTGGATCCTGGATCATGTGGAAGGGGCAAGGGAGAAAGCAAAAAACGGCGATCTGCTCTTTGGTAATGTTGATTCCTGGTTGATCTGGAATCTGACCAAAGGACAGACTCACGTCACTGATTTTACCAATGCCTCCCGGACGATGCTCTTCAATATTCACCGTCTTGATTGGGATCAGGAGATTTTGGATGAATTGGAGATTCCTCGCTCCATGTTGCCCACGGTTAAACCCTCAAGTTATGTTTATGGTCATACCGATCCCTCTATCTTTGGGGTGGAGATCCCTATTGCCGGGATAGCCGGTGACCAACAGGCCGCGCTTTTCGGTCAGGCCTGTTATGAGCCGGGAATGGCTAAGAATACCTATGGGACCGGGTGTTTTATGTTGATGAACACCGGAGAAAGGGCTGTTCCTTCTCAGAACGGACTTTTGACCACCATCGCCTGGGGGGTTAACGGCAAGATTGAATACGCTTTGGAGGGTAGCATTTTCATTGCTGGCGCCGTTGTGCAGTGGCTGCGGGATGAGTTGAAACTGATAGAGAATGCGCCACAGAGTGAAGAGTATGCGATAAAGGTCAAAGATACCAACGGGGTCTACTTGGTTCCGGCCTTTGTGGGGTTGGGAGCGCCCTATTGGGATATGTATGCCCGCGGGGCAATAGTCGGCTTGACCAGAGGAGCGAAAAAGGAACATATTATTCGGGCCGCTTTGGAAGCCATCGCCTATCAGACCAGAGATGTGCTGGAGGCGATGGAGAAGGACTCCGGGATTAAACTCTCCACGCTCAAGGTGGACGGCGGCGCTGTGAAGAATAATTTCCTCATGCAATTCCAAAGTGATATTCTGGGAGTGCCTGTAGAAAGACCGGAGATTAACGAAACCACCGCATTAGGCGCCGCCTATCTGGCGGGTTTAGCAGTGGGGTATTGGTCCAGTAAGGAAGAGATCTCCGGAAAATGGGCAATGGAGAGAAAGTTCGCGCCGGAGATGGACGCAGAAGAAAAAGAGAAGCTCTTTGCCAGATGGAAAAGAGCAGTTGAACGGGCTTTAAAATGGGAAGAGTAGTCCAAAAGTCAGGATTATAAAGTTGGAGTAGTGGAGAACCGTATCTATCCCGGGCTACCAGATGTTTTTGATATGGTTCTCCTTTTTTAGTGTAAACTGCGGTTTGAGAAAGGGGGAGACATAATGTATGATGTGGTGATCATCGGAGGAGGGATCACAGGGTGCAGTATCGCCCGGGAACTCTCCCGCTACCGTCTGCAGATTTGTGTTTTGGAAAAAGAAAGCGATGTGGGTTGTGGATCCACCAAAGCCAACAGCGCTATTGTGCACGCCGGATACGATGCTAAGCCTGGGACTTTAAAGGCCAGACTAAATGTGGAGGGGAACTTGATGTATTCCCGGATCTGCCGGGAACTGCAGGTCCCCTTCAAACCCATTGGTTCGCTGGTCGTGGCCTTTAGTCAGGAGGAACTTGCCGCTCTGGAAGACCTTTATGAAAGAGGACGGAAGAATGGAGTGCCGGAGATAAACCTCGTCAAGCAGGAAGAGTTGAGGGTTTTGGAACCGCAGATCTCAGACCAAGCGGTGGCTGCTTTATATGCAAAGACGGCTGGAATCATCTGTCCGTTTACCTTGACCATTGCCACAGCGGAAAACGCCTGTACCAACGGGGTTGAATTCTACTTTAACGCCGAGGTGAAAGAGGTTGAGGCGCTCTCCACTCCAAGTGGAGAGTATGGGTTTTTAATTAAAACTACTGGACGGACTTTTACAGGGAGGTTCGTGGTTAACGCCGCCGGAGTTCAAGCGGACGCTATCAGTGAGATGGCGGGCGGAGTGGATTTTTCTATTACGCCGCGCCGAGGAGAGTATTGTATATTAGACCAGGACCAGGGACACTTAGCGCAGACTGTTATTTTTCAAGTTCCAACCAAAATGGGGAAGGGGATTCTGGTTGCGCCGACGATAGAAGGTAATCTGCTAATTGGGCCAAATGCTCAAAACATCGAGGATAAACAGGACACATCCACTACAGTACAGGGACTACGGGAGATTATAGACGGAGCAAAAAAATCGGTTCCTGTTTTTAAGACGCAAAAGACGATCACCTCTTTTGCCGGACTTAGGTCTGTACCGAATACAGGAGACTTTATTATCACCGCGGATAAAAATGTAAAGGGTTTGATTCACGCGGCCGGAATTGAGTCTCCGGGGTTAAGCTCAGCTCCGGCCGTGGCCAAGATGGTTAGGGGAATTTTAGAGGCCGAGGGTTTGAACTGTAAACAGAAAAGAGGCTTTAACCCCATACGGAAAGGAATTGTCAGGTTCAAAGAATTGTCACCCAAGGACCAAGCAAGACTGGCCAAGCGAAATTCCGACTACGGTAGGGTGGTCTGTCGGTGTGAGACAGTTACAGAAGGAGAAATCCTGGAGGCTATTCGGAGACCTTTGGGGGCCAGGGATCTTGATGGGGTAAAGCGGAGGACCAGGGCGGGTATGGGTAGATGCCAGGGCGGCTTTTGCGGCCCGAGGGTTACTGAGATTTTGGCCCGAGAATTAAATATTTCTGTACGTCAAGTTACAAAGTTCGGTAAGTCTTCATATGTATTGGGAGAGGAGACCAAGGCCGCTTTGGATGACGATGAAAAAGGGGGTGGCGTCTAAAATGGAATATTTTGATCTGGTAGTGATCGGTTCAGGACCCGCCGGTCTAGCGGCGACGCTTTCCGCCTATGAGTCTGGGGTGCGAAGTATATTACTCCTGGAGCGGGATCGGGAGATGGGAGGGATCCTTGGACAGTGTATTCACAATGGTTTTGGGCTGTTTTATTTTAGGGAGGATCTGACCGGCCCGGAATATGCCCTTCGTTTTATCAAGCGGGTACAGGAGTGTGGAATCACTTGTAAGTTAAATACCATGGTCATCCACCTGGCCGCAGACAAAAGAATTATTGCCGTAAATAAGGAAGACGGTCTCTTGGTGATTCAGGCCAAAGCAGTGGTTTTGGCCATGGGGTGCAGAGAGAGAACCCGGGGCGCGCTTTGTATCCCCGGCACACGTCCGGCTGGAATTTTTACTGCAGGCACAGCCCAGCGTGTTGTGAATATGGAGGGATATATGCCTGGGAAAAAAGTTGTGATTCTAGGTTCCGGGGATATTGGTTTGATTATGGCCAGAAGGCTTACTTTGGAAGGGGCCAAAGTCAAGATGGTCCTGGAGTTACTACCCTACTCCAGCGGATTGACCCGGAATATCGTTCAATGTCTCCAGGATTTTGAGATCCCCTTACATCTCAACCATACAGTCGTGGGGATTAAAGGGAGTGACCGGATCTCCGGGGTCACCATCGCCGAGGTGGATGAAGAGACTAAAAAGCCGAAGGCCGGAACTGAACGGGAAGTAACTTGTGATACGTTATTGCTCTCTGTAGGGCTGATTCCAGAGAACGAACTTTCCAAGCAGGCCGGGATAGAGCTTGATCCGGTGACAAACGGGCCGGTGGTTAATGAGGGTATGGAAACCTCAGTGGAGGGAATATTCGCCGGGGGTAACGTAGTTCACGTTCACGACTTGGTGGATAATGTAACGGCAGAGAGTGAGGTGGCCGGTTCTAGCGCAGCCCGGTATATACTGGGGAAAAAAGAGAAATCACATTTTGCAGTGAAAACAGTTGCGGGTAGGAGTATCTCCTATGTTCTCCCCCAAGTGATTAATCTCGGAGGGCAA
>Ga0079223_10000337_pt1 | contig 22695 bp, 15 predicted proteins | sample Stecom2011_FD_75072 | JGI IMG/M metagenome (GOLD analysis project Ga0079223, IMG submission 75072) | Agricultural soil microbial communities from Utah to study Nitrogen management - Steer compost 2011 | ecosystem: Environmental > Terrestrial > Soil > Agricultural land | place: USA: Utah...
CCGTGCGGCATCGGGAACATATTTGAAAATTGCCAATATCCAACCGCTCAATGCCGCGCCAAGTGCCCACCCCAATTTCTGGGACATGGATGAGGAGGAAAATATCAATCCGCTGGCGCGGCGTCCGGTCAATAACTCCTGGTGATCCACGATATCCGCGAACATTGACCATAGCAAGGGCAACACGTATCCCGCGAAAACCGAGATGAAGAATTGGAAAATCAGGATCCAAGCTATGTTATTAGGTATAAAATAAAAGACCGTGCTCAAGACGGCGGCCATTAGCATCGCGATCATATATGTGTTTCGTTTGCCATACTTGGCAGAGATGCTTGGGGCGAGTATCACTCCCAACAGGTTCGCGGCCTGTCCAATCAGGAAGTAAATGGTAGTCATATCCCATCCGGTTCCCGCCATGCGATAATTCACCTGTACGTAATCGCGGAAATAATAAATCGCCACGCTATCTCGAATAGCATTAAAGAGAAGCGCGGCAAGTCCCGTGCCGACGAGAATCCACCAAGGGATATTTTTGAAGAGGTTTTTCAGGTCCTGTTTAACGGAAATATTTTCTTCGCTTTCGATCTGTACCACGCGCTCTTTTGTCCATGAAAAGCAGAGCAGGAAAAGGACAACGCAAATTATGCCAATAGTACCGACTCCCAGCATCCATCCCATAGGATGGGTGCTTATCGAGGTCTCCGCGATACGGGCGGATTTCAAGGCGGCTTCGTTTCCGAAGCTTGTCGAATAAAAATCGATCAGCGGCTGCAGAAGCATAAAGGTCACGAAGCTTCCGATAAACGCGAACGACATGCGGTAAGACGAAAGGGTGTTCCGATCCTTCGGGTTCGACGAGATCACCCCCAACAGGGACGCGTACGGCACGTTGATCAGGGAGTAGACGACCATCATCAGCGAATAAGTAATATAGGCGTAAATCAGTTTGCCCGTCTGCCCAAAGTCGGGCGTGTAAAACGTGATAACGCCCATCACGGCAAAGGGGATCGCGAACCAGAGCAGGTAGGGACGATATTTTCCCCAACGGGTCTTCGTACGGTCGCTCATGATGCCCACGAAAAGGTCAAAGAACGAATCCCATAAGCGGGCAATCAGGAACATCGTACCGGCCGCCGCGGCGGTTATGCCAAAAACATCGGTATAGAAAAAGAGGGAATACATCCCGAATATCTTCCAAAACATGGAAGATGCGGCATCCCCTAACCCATATCCAATTTTTTCCTTTAATTTTATCATCGCCTATCTATTAGGAAAGGAGCGAGGAAGCCTCCTTTCCACATGGAAATATCCTCCGATTATTCTGCCTTCTGCAGGAAGCGCGTATTCCTACGGATCAAATCATTCAATGCACGCACCGAGGCGGAGCTGGTCAATCCATCTTCTGGGGTATTAAAGCAGTAGTCGACCAGGCGCTCGATGGTGGAAGTGGCCACGTGCATGCGGGTATCGGATGACGCGTAGTAAATATAAACCGTTCCATCCTCGTCGGCAATCCACCCATTGCCAAACAACACGTTCGACACATCGCCGACCCGTTCTTCTCCCTGAGGTGCCATAAAATAACCTCCTGGGGAAGCAATGACTTTCCAAGGAGCTTCCAACGAAGTCATGTACAAATATAGCACATATCTTAGACCCGCGGCGCATGGTCGCACTCCATGCGCCAAATGAAGCCATCCAGCGGGCGTTTTAATGGGTGCCGGCCCCTCCCCGTTCTTCAGTTCTTTGATGGTATGATAAAAGCGGGGCTCGATAATTTTTTCTTCGGCAATGACCGCTCGCGTCATATCCTCTACCAATGCCCACCCGATTCCCTGTCCGCTGCCAGCGGTAATGAAGCCATCCTGAGGGCGAGTATACAACGCGTATTTCCCATCGATAAATTCAGGATGAAGCACCACGTTTCGTTGCTGGTATTCCGACACCACATCCGGCAATCGTTCCCACTCAACAAGGTCTTTGGTACGAAGGACACCGGCCGCGGCCTTTGCTTTTGAAAGGTCTCCCTCTTCGGCCGTCTCGTCGAATCGTTCCACGCAAAACAGGCCGTAGATCCATCCATCTTCGTGGAGCGTCAGCCTCATGTCATACATGTTTGTGGCAGGATCATCGGTCTCTGGAATCACTACGGGATAATCCCGAAAACGAAAGTTATCGACCCCGTTCGGACTCTCGGCGATCGCAAAGAACGACTTCTGGTCGACTCCCTCCACCCGTACCACCAGCAAGTACTTTCCTTCCCACTTGATGGCTCCCGAGTTCATGGTGGCGTTAATCCCGATCCGTTCCATGAGAAACGGATTCGTTTCGGGGTTCAAGTCGTATCGCCAGAATAGCGGCACATGCGCCGCGGTCAACACCGGGTTTTCATATCGTTGGCACCACCCATTGGTATAGGGAATCGGACTATTTTTTTCACGAAGCAATGCCTCGTGATTTTCTTGTAACGTTTGTAGTAATTGATTGAATAAAGCCATATCCTTCTATTTTAAATCGGGCATTTCATCCCGCGTGATCACCGCTTCCATTGTCACCGCCTTCTGCCAATATGCCGCGTTGGCATGCTGATGCGTCGCCTCTTCAAACGCGCTACCGGAGGTATTGACCGTACGTTCATGGTCGTACCAGGGCATAAACCACGACCAGATGACTCCCTGAGTCCATTGCTCCGATATATCCGCCACGGATCCAAATTCGCTCAACGCGATCATCTTATCGGGATAAATTTGTACCAGCCATTCGTATTCCTCCCGTAACTTGCCTGTGCTTTTATTGTACGCGTCGCGCCCGATGATGTCCACGTACCCGTCGCCGGGATACCAATCATGATCTCCTGTTTCGGAAGTCCATACCCAGATCAGGTTATTCAGTCCTTTTTCCCGGAACGTTTCAAACATCAGCTTCCAGAGCTCTTTGCAGGGGGCCGCTCCTTTCGCGCCCCACCAGAACCACCCACCGGCGGCCTCGTGCAACGGGCGCCAGATGACGGGGATATTTTTCTCTTTCAGCAACAACAGGTTATTGGCCATCTTCTCCAAGTCAGCTTTCACGATATCGTTCTCGTATGTCCCCTCCTGTACCGCCTTCGACACGTCGAACGAGGTTCCGTCCGTATAGAAGGCGTAGTTGTCGCTGCCGGGAGCAGCAGGCACGTTCCAGTGCCACATGGCCGCGACCAGCCCGTTGTTTCCCCACCAGCGTTCCACCACTTCGGTATCCTCGTAGTTGATCCAGTTCGCGGGCGACGCGTACAGGTGGATATAGTCGAAGCAGTTCAGTGCCGGGTATTTTCCGGTATGTTGGTGTACCCACTCCGCCTCGTTGGTATTCCAAGCCACGTTCGCCATGGTTCCCGAAACGATCTTCTTGCCGTAATTCTCTCGTAGGAAATCATACACTCGTTGCGTTTCGGGAAGAGGATCCGCAGTTACCAAAGTTGTTTTAACAGTGCTACCCGCGCTCCCTCTCGTGGTAAAACGGATGTTGATTTCATCGGCGCCCACGCCAGTGGGCCCTTTCACCTTTCCGGCAGGGATCACCAACGTGTATTCAGTCGCTTCTTCCAGTATCACTGTAACTTTCAACTCTTTAAAAGCGGCCGAAGCAGCTACCACCTCCTTATCATTCAATCGAACAGCATCTTTGTTGCCCAAGACAATATTTTGATCGAATATCAAGAGAAGCTGTTGCTCTCCAACATTCACGTTCTCGCTACCATCTGCGGGCAGGGAAGTAGTCAGCACCGGTTTTTCTAATTTGATGCTGTCCCCATTTTCATCGGTGCCACATGCCACAAGGAAAAGCAGCAGAAACAGCCCGATACATCTCGTGTACCAGGGGATGGTTCTCGCTATTATATGTTTTATACCTGCTAGCAACATATCGCGTCGCTCGTGAGCGACTCTTCCACACTCTATTTCTTCTTGTTCCATATTAATGATAAGTGGTAATATTCCTCACCCCGGTAATCTCTTTTTCTTCAACCGCTATTGTAAACAGGGCTGCCAGCTCATCATGGGTAAATGTTAACTCGCCAAGAAATAGCAAAACAAAACTCCATAAAATGATTTTTTGAACCATTTTGATACTTGATTTTCACAAAACAACCGAGATAATCTTTCAACCACTGCTTGAGCCAGTCTCTAGGATCGGCGACTCAAGCAGCAGTTAAAAGACACATTATTCAACTCATTCGATAGTAACTTTAGTAAACACGAGGTCCGATCCCTGTATAATAAGGCCGGCACCGGGATAGTCATCCTCTTCTGCCGCTTTATTGGCTTCAATCTGATCCAAGATAGCCCGTGTGAGCTTCACTTCAAAGACACGGCTTTCAAACGACCAGCCATAGACGTCTGTCGGCACCAAGGTGTTGCTGCCCACCTCCTCGAATACCAAGCCGCCCCACGAGCCATCGTTGATTTGCGCTTGCGCCCAAGTTTCATCGATCTGGTCGAAATAAAAACGCATGGTTGCGCCCGCCCTCACGTTACCGAATGTCGAGGCGGGAATTACCACACGCCCTCCATCACTCCAAGTAATGGTTACCGGACCGCTCCAAACAGTGGTTTCCAAGGCCACTTGGTAGATGATGGAGATCTTGGAAATGATCCAGTTCTCTCCTTGGATAATGAGGCCCTTATTATCGCGAAAACCCTCCACCAGTTCCGGAGTGAGCGTGAGTTCGATCTCTTTCACGTCCTTGCCGCCCGCATTATCCGTGTTGAGAACCGCCCCGTTTAATTCGGGGAAAGAAACGTTATTCCAGTTACCATCATTGAACTGGGCTTGTCCCCACGCGTCTTTCTGCGCGAAGTAGACCTTCATCTTCGCGTCGGCGGGGATATCTCGGTCAAACTCGCTGGCGTCGATATAGACGCGCGGATCGCTCCAGCTGCCAAGATCAGTCAGCGTGTTAAAAATCACAATTTCCACGTCGGTCGCGGGTATAAAGGCTATGTCGTACGTGATTTCTCCATTGGAGGAGACCAGGGTGACCTTGCTGTTGGCATTGGCCAGTTGCGGAATTTCAATGTAGAGCACATCTTGGTTGACGATGTACTGAACACTGGTCCCGTCTACTTGCACTCCCGTCAGCTTATCGCCATTGGCTATACCTATCGTCATCACGGTTCCGCCCTTGTGCGGTTCCTCGTCTTCGCCCGGCAGCGCGGGGATGTAGGCAAACTGGGGAGCTTCAATGGTCAGCCTTGGGAACTCCACGCTTTCCCCGTTTGCCATGTAAAGGGTCAGCACGCCTGTCTCCGCGTTCATGGTGGGCATGGCTACCACCAAGCGGGTGGGTGATCCGGCACTTACCTCCACCTCTCCACCGCCGGTAAATACCGCTTTCACGGCAAGGTCGAGGTTCTCACCCGTGATCACCACGTCGGCGCCTAACGATACCGCGTCGCTCTCGTATGCCGTATGTGAAGGCTTCAGCGTTTCTATGGACACCTCCACCGAGACCCCGCTGCCGGTATTGAGCAAGAGGTTGCCGCTGGTCGCCATCTCAGGCATCGCCACGGTCACTTCTGTAGCGGTCTGGGATTCGGGCTCAACAGCTTCTGTCATTCCCGGGAAGGTGATACCGGTGACCAGTTCCATGTTCACCCCCTCCAAGGTGATCACATCGCCGGCGCGCAAGCCAGTGTCAGGGGTGGCTACCACTTCGGCAGGCAGCGCCATGCCGATATTGGCGATAACCACCCTCACGCCGGAAGCGGGTATCATCACCACCGCGCCGTCGGTCATATTGTCCGGCAGGATAAAACGTATTGCCTCCCCTGCTTCGGCGTCGGTCACTTCAAATTCCACTTCATCGCCATTCGGCATTTGCACCGCCACCACCAGGTCGAGGTCCCTCCCGGCAATCTCCACTTCATCTCCCGGCTTTTTCCCGGTTAAATCAGCCGTCTCGACCACCGAAGGCAATACGACGTTCAGTTCGTCATCCGAGTAGATCCAGTTAGGCAGTTCCGCGGCATCCGAGACAATCACTTGTCCGCTTTGTGCTTCCGCCGGCACCTTCACCTGAATCTCGCCTCGCTCGTGCTTGACAAACTCGGTTTCAGGAACCACCGCGCCATCGGTGAATATCACCTCGCGCATCAGGTTCAGGTACTCCCCTTTAATGGTAAGGATGGCTCCCGGTTTGATGGTCGTCGGCGAAATCGATTCCAACGAGATGGGCTCCGAATACGTCAATTTTGTCTTCGTGGTGATATCCCCTTGGGGCGTGTGCAACACCACGTAGCCCACTTCAGCGTTTTGCGGGACAGTAACACGGATTTCCGTCTCACTGATCACCTTGATATCGGTAATCTCGCCGCTCCCCGAAATCACGATCCCGGTCACTTTATCCATTCCGCTCCCCAGGAAACGGAGTTCCCCGCCGCGGGCTACCGGACTCGGGCCGAAAACATTCAATTCGATGCCTCCCGAGTATTGTTCAGTATCAAAATCATCGATTGTGTCGCAAGCCGGAAGGAGCATGCTCCCGATGAATATCACGCATGCCATCCACAATACCGGCAATCTATTTATTTTCATCCTAATTTTCGTTTTCATAATGTCTCGCCTTTATTTTACCGGTACCACCCGAATATTATCAATCCCCATGAGTATCGGGCCGTTCTCTCCCGCGTTCTGCGGTCCCGCGTAAAGGATAAACGTCAATCCCGTGAAGGAGTCCTTATCCAAGCTGTTGGCGCTGACCGCACCGTAGCGGTTATAAATAAAGTTACTCAACGGGACGGTGACGGTGATCCACTCGTTGCCGGTATCGTATGAACCCGTCGCGAGCCACGGTGTCCACAAACCGCGTGGCAAATCATCGTTCCCGATATACCCATTATTCCCTGTCTCGTAGGTCACATCGTCGTTGCCGGTAAAAATCATCTGCAAGCTGGAAGTGGTCCACGGGGTGCTGGTGGGGATGAAGCATTCAAACTTAAGCAGCATATTGCGCCAATCTTCCGCGTCGAACAGGGTAGAAAGTTCGGGGTAGCCCTCATCCGGTTCGGGCCAGTAGTTGAACGACTGGCGGTCTTCGTCGGGCCAAGCGGTGTTATCCAGGTCACCGCTAAACACCACGTAATTGCCATCCAACGGTTCAATCCCTTCGGTGGAGTTGGAGACAACGCCGTTTCTCCACCCGTGCGCGGTGGCCATCCCTTTTATGCCATCCCAATCGAACAGGAACCCGCGCGCATCCATGTACTGGAAGCCGGAACGGCCGGTACCGTAGATGGATTTCACGGTTACATTACCGCTCAACTCGGCCTCTTCGGGTACCACGAAGCGAACCGATGTCTTGTTGATGCTCAGGAACTCCGTCACGTTGACGTTCCCGGGGAAACTGACTTCGAGCGGGACATTCGGATCGTCCAGCAGGTAATCGCCATAAATTGTGGCCACGCTGCCGGGCTTAGCGTATTCGTTGGACATGGAGTTCACCACCGGCGCAGGAACTAATACCTTGAAATCGTAAGCCACGGTATCCCCGGCCCTGTTAACCATGTAGATCTTGTTGGTCACATCGTCCGGAATGGTTCTCGGAACATCCACAATTACTGTATGGTCGGTCATCAGGCTCGTGTTCAGGATCGCTTTCTGATCATTGAAATAGAGTTCGTAGATGCTTCTCAGGTTATCGCCTACCAGGCAGATGGTGTTTGCCATATAGGCCCCGTCTATTAATGAGTCGGAAGCCGCGGGCGTGGTCATCCGCACGTATTTCACGGTAGGCAAGCCATCCGCAACCTCGTATTTATCCGGTTGATCCTCGCACGCGGCCAAGGCTAAACCCAGCAGGGTAATAGCGGCTGCCACGAAAAGGCGACTGGTATTTTTTCTGTTGTATTTCATCTTTTCATACGATTAATTCATTTTTCACACTATGGTGTATGGAACTCGCTTTAATCATGTACTTGTGTGAGAATGATTCTCATGCTCGTTTCATACGATTAATTCATTTTTTACACTATGGTGTATGGAACTCGCTTTAATTATGTTCTAGTGTTTAATGATTTAGACACTCGTTTCACCGCATTATAATTAATAACTAAATTCGTCACGTACATCCACACGTACCGGGTCTTCCATCAGGTTGGGGTTGAATACCACGTCTTCGGTGGGGAACGGCAGGGTAAAGCTGGAAGCCGTCACGTTCGGGATCTGCGGATTCTCGTTGTAGCCCTGGTCCTCCGTGAGGGTAAACGTCCCATCCTCGAAGTACCGCTTATACAGGTCATCCAGCCCCCAATACTCGTCGCGTCGTTGCGCTTTCAATTCGTTGATGGCACGCTGGGGGTTGTAGTAGGATAACCGCACGAAGTCGTACCAGCGATCTCCCTCGCAGGCCAGTTCCAGGCGGCGCTCTTTCCACACCTCCTCCCACGTGATGGAGGCGGGCCGCTCATAGGTGGATACCGCTCGGCTCCGAACGGCGTGAAACGCGTCGATCGCGCTCGCATCGGCGGTAGAGGCGTTATTGCCGATCTTTGCTTCGGCGTAGATCAGGTACACGTCGGACAAACGCAAAATGTGTGTGCTTAATCCGCTGACCATATTCCCGGCCGAGATTCCCAATCCCTTTTCGTGATCAAACGCGTTGCCGTATAAATGCTTCACGCTGTTGGCTCCGGTAGGCGAAGCCATTTGGCCGGGACCGCCCGCGCCGTATTCCGGGTCATACAGGAATTTCATATAGTCGAAACCGCCTTTATCCTGCCAAAAATATTCGTATTTATCGCCGGGCATCATCATGGTGGCTTTGCGGCGCGCATCGGTATCGTACCGGCCGGCAGGGGAACGAAGCGCGTCCACCCCGAACGCGTCTTGCAGGTCGACAGAGGGTCCGCCCCATTCGCCCCACGTGTCACCGTATTCGCTGAACCCTTTCATTCCCAGATCGGATTGCAATGTATTCTGCGCGGTCCATGGATCGCGGGTAGGGTACCAGTGCCAAGCCAAGAGGGACTCTTCGTTCTTATTGTTTTCCAGTCGGAATATGTCAGCGTAATTTTCCAAAAGGCTCCGTCCCGAGTTATCGATCACATTTTTGGCATGGAGGGCCGCGTTATCCAAATCGCTTTGGTCACGGGATCCCGATTGTCCATACCCCGATTTGGTCAGGTAGACTTTTGCCAGCAGGCCTTCGGCCGAATAACGGTCGATCCGTCCCGCGGCGGCTTTTTCCGGCAATAACTCCATCGCTTTCTCGAGGGTCATGATAATGTAATCATACACGTCGGGAACCGCCACCTTAAATTTGGCATTATACGTGCCGGCAGTCAGCTCCTCGGTATTATCATGAATGATGGGGACCGCGCCGAACGACCGCACCAGGTAGAAATAGGCCATCGCCTTCCAGGTGAGGCATTCTCCCATGCAGGCGTCAATGGTGGCTTGCGATGCCTTCGCGGTTTTCAGGCGGTTATACACCGTGTTGGCATGCCCATTCACCGCCCATAGGGAATAGGACATGTTCACCAAGTCCTCATCGGTGCCGTTCACCGTGAATGTCAGGTAGGGGCTATTACCCATGTAGTAGTTCCCGGAAAGGACTTCCCCCACTTTGATAAATCCTCGTTGAAAATCGTACCAAGGCGAGTTATAAAGGTAATTGACCCCTTGCACGCACTGCTCGTCGTTCTGGTAAAAGTTTGCCTCGTTGTAATTATCCTCGGTTGGCCGGTCCAGAAAATCTTCGCACGAGGCGATTCCGATTCCGAACGCGAACGCGACAACGAGCATCAAATATTGCATACGCTTTAGTTTCATATAGGTAGGTATTTTTTTCTTTGATTGATTCATGTCCATGCTTAGAATGAAATATTCAACCCCAGCGAGAAAACGGTAGGAGACGGGTAGCGCCCGTTATCCAGCCCGAATACGTTCTGGCTCGCCGTGCTCGCGCCAATCTCGGGATCATACCCGGAGTAGCGGGTAATCGTCCACAGGTTTTGAATATTGGCATACACGCGCAGGTTCTGCAACCCCCAGTTCGTTATGGTTTCGGGCGGGAACGTGTAGCCCACCGCGATATTTTTAAAACGGATATAGGATCCGTCCTCTATGTAACGATCACTGATCCGATCGTTGTCGTTGGGATCCTGAATAGAAGCGCGCGGAATAGAAGTTCCCGGGTTCACCACGCGCACATTGGTCACGTCATCGTACCAATTGGCTCCATCGGGGTATACCTTATCGGGATCAACGGGTGCCAAGATAGCACGATCGGCCACCGTATTCAATTGATTGGTCCACGCGGAGTTCATATGGGTCAGTTTCATCCCCAGATAGTTGAACACCTTATTTCCGTACGAACCGTTAATAAAGACCGAGAGATCGAAGTTCTTATACCGGAACGTGTTGGTCCATCCGAACGTGAACTTGGGCATCGGGGAACCGATATTCGTTTTATCATAATCGTCGATGATTCCATCGGGGACACCCTCGGGACCGCTGATATCCTTATATTTAACGTCGCCGACCCACACGGTATTCGCGCGGTTAAATACCCCGTCGGCCGGGTATTTCGCCGGTTTCGGGGAATTCTGAAGGTCTTCCAGGTCTTGGTACACCCCGTCGGTCACATAACCATAGAAGTTATAAAGTGGCTCGCCCACCGTAGAGACACTCACCACATCGGTCCATTGCCCGTATCCCACGATCTGCGCGTTGGCGGTACCGGCAAGCCCTTTGAGTTTATTCCTGTTGAACGAGATCTGGAAATCCGAATCCCAGCTGAAGTTCCCCTCGATGGGACGCGTATTCAGGGCGATCTCCAGCCCCGTGTTCTCAATGTTCCCGTAATTGCCCCAGGGTGCGGCCAGTGCCGAAGAGGCGTTGCCGGAAGTTCCCATGTAGGAAGGTAGTTGCAAGGGCATCAGCATATCGTTGGATTCTTTTTTGTACCAGTCTAGGACCAGGTTAACGCGATCGCGGAAGAAACCCAGGTCCAACCCGACATTCCACTGTTCCTGTGATTCCCATTTTATGGCCGTGTTCGGTATATTCGAGGGACGGTATCCCATACCCAACCCCGAGGGCATGCGGGTCATTCGCGTACCCCACAGGTAACCGCCGATATTGGAGTTGCCGGTTTGTCCCCATCCGATACGGAGTTTACCGTTGCTCACCATCCCTAACAGAGGCTCAAAGAACGTTTCGTTAGAGAAGCGCCAAGAAGCCGCGAAGGAGTGAAAACCGGCCCAACGGTTCTCGGGCCCGAAGTTGGATGAACCGTCGCGACGATACGTATAGGTACCCAAGTACCGATCGGCATAGTTATAGGTCAGGCGGGTAAAGACGGACACCATGGACGCACTGCCAAAACCGGAATTGATGGTTGGAGTGCCCGTTCCTAACGCCGGGTTATGCACTTCATCAGAAGGAAGCCCTGTGTTAAATATGCTCGTGAAGTCGTAACGCGATTCCCATACTTCATGTCCGACCATCGCGGTGAAATAATGGTCGTCCATATTCCCGTTATACGTCAGGTAGTTTTTAAACTGCCAGTAGGTACTGCTGTTTTTCTGGATACCGCTTTCGTTGCTGGAGCGCTTCCACGCGCCCAGGTCGACCATGGGTTTGTAACGGTCGGCTTTCGAAGAGCTGATATCATACCCCAGCTCGGTGCGCCAGGTTAGGTTTTCAAGAGGGGTGACATCAAAAAAGATGTTCCCGGTAAGTTTTTGACGTCCCAGCAGGATATCATCGAGCATGGCCAGTGCGATCGGGTTGGGATTAGTGTACCCTTCCCGAACGATGGTCGCGTAGTTCCCGTCTATATCATAGATGGGGATATCGGGGATGGTTTGCAGTGAATAATTAATGATGCCCTCGTCGCTGTCGGCAAGCTTCAGGTCTTCATTGGTTGCCGAGTAGGTGGCGCTAACACCCATTTTCAACCATTTCTTCAATTCGGCATCCAGGTTGGCCCGGAAGGAATAGCGGCTAAATTCCGACCCGATCAGGGTGCCTTCCTGATCCATATACGAAGCCGAAACGTAGTACTGCACCTTGTCGGTTCCTCCTTGCGCCGATATTTGGTGCTGGTGTTGGAGTGCCGAGCGGAAGATGGCATCCTGCCAGTTGGTGCCTACCCCTAACAAGGATGGATCCGCGTAATAGGGGCTTTCTTCGAGTTGACCGGTTGACACCATGTCGTTGTAATACGAAGCAAACTGACGCAGGTTCATCATGTCCAGTCGTTTTGTCTGACGTTGAACCGCTGTCATGCCGTCGTACGTGAATTTGGCTTCCCCGGCCCTACCCCGTTTCGTGGTAATCAATACCACGCCGTTGGACCCTTGGGCTCCGTAGATGGCGGTAGCCGAAGCGTCCTTCAAAATCTCCATAGAAACGATATCGGCGGGGTTGATGGTAGAAAGCGGGGAGATGGTGGAAACCGATCCGTTTCCGAGCGCATCGCCCAACCCGAAGGACGCGCCGCTACTTCCGCCGCCTTGGACAATCACCCCGTCAACCACGTAAAGGGGTTCCGCGCCGGCGTTGATGGTAGCTTGCCCGCGCACGCGAATAGAAGAAGAGGAGCCGGGAGCACCGGAAGTCATCACGGCTGTTACTCCGGACGCACGTCCTTGCAGTGCTTGATCAAGGTTTGTAATCACCGATCCTTTGATAGCATCCTCACCTACCGAAACAGACGCTCCCGACAGGTCGCTTTTTCTCATCGTCCCGTAACCCACGACCACCACCTCCTCTAACAGTTCACTGTCTTCCTCCATGACAATGTTCAGGATGGATCGATTATCGACGATCACTTCAAGCGTTTGATACCCGATGCTGGATAAAACCAACACCGGATTCTGTGTGGTCATAGTCAAAGAAAAGCTCCCGTTGATATCGGTAACGGTACCGTTTAACGTGCCTTTTTCCATAATATTAACACCGATCATCGAAGAGTTATCCTTGCTGTCGGTCACAGAGCCGGTCACCCTGCTCTGCTGTGCTAATAACGACAGGCTCATTATCAGAGCCAAACATAACATCATAACGTTTTTCATATACTAAGAATTGCCATTTAATAAAAGTTACGTTTTAGTTACAAAATTACACGAACCAAGGGGAGGCCACAAGTATTATCTTATCCGATTACGATACTTTCTTGATGCCCGTTTCACGCTTTTTCGTAAAATTTACCCTCCAACAAGGTTTATACATTTTCTTGCGGCCACATAATCCAAGCAAGCTTGGCTTCTGTTCGTACCGCTTAACACAAATGTTCTTAAAATGATAATCGGCCTCTGTTTATTTAGAGCTATTGTAATATCTATCTATTTATACATGGCGCCATGCCCATTGGAAAGATAAAAAAAGATTTGTCAAGCTGATTTCAGATTATATGTTATTTAACTCTGATACTTTTTTCACCGCATAACAAATGTAAAGGGAATAGGTCAAAAAAATCAAATAATCATTTTCGTCTTCCGGTAATTTTCACGGAATTCTTTCGGAGAACAACCTTTCCGCTTCTTGAAAATACGGTTAAAATTAGAAAGGTTATTAAATCCGCAATCGTAGCATATTTCGGAGACCGCGTGGGTTGTGTCCACTAAAAGGCGGGTGGCATGCCCCAAGCGCGTGTCTATGATATGGTCAGACACTGTTTTCCCGGATCTTAATTTAAAAAAACGACTCGTTGCCGCCGGCGTCATGCCTATAATTCTCGCGAGATCTTCCAGTCGTATCTCTTCTTTATAGTGGTCGTTTATATACTCGTATATTTTGCGTACCCGCCTGCTGTCTGAGTTCTCATCAATATGCGCGAACGAGGTGCTTGCCAAAGCGCGGTAATTATCACAAAGGGAGAGTTCATACAAGATCATCAGCAGTTTTATCACGGCATGGAACCCGGATTTCTCGGCAGAGAGCGTATCGAGCATCGGATAGATCTTCACAATGGTTTCCATCGGAAAGTTAATCCCCTTCTGCGCGCTATTGAGCATCTTCCGTATACTTGAGAATTGGTTCTTATGGATTAGATTTCCAAAGAAAAGGTCTTTGGAGAATTGGATGGTTATCTCCCGGATCTGTTTGGACGTGCACCGGTGCTGCTCCCATACATGCTCCAATTCTTCCCCGGCGATAAGCGTAAGGTCATACGTGCCTATGATCTCAATCGAGTCACCCACGATACGCCTGACGCCTTCGGCATTTTCAATGTAATTGATCTCGAACTCGCTGTGGGAATGCAACGGGTAAGTAAATTCCGATATCCTCCGGTCGGCAATGTAAAAGCAATCCTTATCCGATAAAGGAGTGATCTCATGCATGATATGTTCGCGGTCCCGGTTCATCCATACGGTGTCTGTTGGTAATCCCGCACAATATAGCCATTTTTTAGCAACGCGTCAATCGAACATCTTCTTGAATTTATCGAACACGGTTTTCCGTGCTGACGACGAGGGGACAAAATTGACCGATTTATCCATTTTCTCGAGCCATTCCCTCTCTTTGTCATCGAGTTTCTCGGGAACGTACACGTTCACGTTCACCAGCTCATCGCCTTTACCATAGCCGTTGACAGAAGGCAGCCCCTTGTTGCGCAACCGGAGCACTTTACCCGGCTGCGTGCCGGGCTCTATCTTCACCTTGGCCATCCCTTCAATGGTGGTTACCTCCACCGTGCCGCCCAAAGCAGCCATAGGGAAACTCAGGAAAAGGTTGTAGATGACATCGTTTTCGTCCCGGATAAGGTTCGGGTCTTGCTCCTCTTCTACCACGATAAGCAGGTCGCCGTTGATTCCTCCTCTTCGGGCGGCATTTCCCTTGCCCGACATGGAGAGTTGCATTCCTTCCGCCACCCCGGCGGGGATGCGGATAGGGATTACCTCCTCGGCGCGCGTGATGCCTTCGCCGTTACAATGAGCACATTTTTTCGTGATAGTGTTGCCGTCTCCGTTACAGGTGGGGCACGTGGAGCTGGTTTGCATTTGCCCCAGGATGGTATTCGCCACGCGTGTCACCACCCCCGAACCGTTACAGGTACCGCAGGTGGCGATGGCTGTTCCTCCCTCCGAGCCATTCCCGTCGCAATGCGAACAGGCGACCAACTTCTTCACCTTTATCTTTTTCTCGACCCCGTTGAGGATCTCGCGCAGCGTGAGCTTCACTTTCACCCGGAGGTCGGAACCGCGGTTCACCCTGCGGCCACGCTGTCCACCGAATCCGCCAAAACCTCCGAAACCGCCAAAGTGGCCGCCAAAGATATCCCCGAACTGGGAGAAGATATCGTCCATCGACATGCCACCGCCGAAACCACCGGAAGCTGAACCGCTCACCCCGGCATGCCCAAACTGGTCGTACCGGGCCCGTTTATTGGCGTCGCTCAGTACCTCGTACGCTTCGGCAGCCTCTTTAAACCTCTCTTCTGCCTCGTGGTCTCCCGGGTTTTTGTCGGGATGATACTGGATCGCCTTCTTACGGTAAGCCTTCTTTATCTCCTCGGCAGAAGCCGACTTCGACACATCGAGTATTTCGTAATAGTCTCTTTTCGTTGCCATATTATTCCCCCACGATTACTTTGGGGAAACGGATGATTTTTTCGTTCATCTCGTATCCCTTCTGGATGCAATCCACCACCGTTCCTTTCCGCGACTCTTCGGTGACCGGGATAGTGGTTACCGCTTCGAAGCGGTCGGCGTCGAAAGGTTGCCCCACGGCTTCAATCTCCTTTACCCCGTGTTGTTTCAAGAAGTTTATAAACTTGGAGTAAATGAGATCCATCCCCTCGAGCAACGCCTCTTTGTCGTCTGTCTTGTGCAGCGAATCGAGTGCCCGCTCAAAGTCGTCCACGAGGGTCACGATATCGAGGAGCACCCGCTCGCCCCCACTCTTGATAAGCTCGGTCTTCTCTTTCAGCGTGCGTTTGCGGAAGTTATCGAACTCGGCATGCAGGCGCAGGTAGCTATCGTTCAACTCGTCATACTTCTGCTGAAGCGTCTCCAACTCCTCCACCGGATTGACTCCGTTATTTTCGGATTCTCCCGTTTCTATCGTGGACGCGGTATCCGCGTCTGTCAATCTGTCGCTTTTCTCTCTCGCCTCGTTTTCCGGCTGACCTTTGGTCACCTCTCCCTCGAGATCGTCGATCCGCTCCTTGGGATCGGTATTATTTTTGTTGTCTTGTCTCATATTCAATTCAATTGGATTGCCACCGACATATACAGCAAATAGTTTGCCAAAAAAAATCAGCGCAAAAACGGCCTTTCGCGCCGGCGGCAAACAGAACTCGTAGAACGATACAGCGACGGGGCAAGTCAGAGGAACAATTCACACCATTCGTCAAACACCTTCACCTGGTGCCAATCGTGTCGTTTAAGTCCCTGCCGGATTTTTTTTATCGGCTTCTCTTTTCCCAAGTGTGATTTGGAAAAAAACTTATCGGCAAAACAGATGATTTTCTCCTCCAAGCTTACGGGGCGCATATCTCGATGAGGAATTGGGAGCTTCCGCTTGATGATGCCCTCGAGGCTAAGGCCTGTTCCGGTGTGGCGCTCACATACCAACCCATGCTTGGGATATCCTTCCAAGTCGAGCAGCTCACGCCCCAGGTAACCGTGACAGATATAGGGATAGGGGCCCTTGCACGCGATATGGGGAGCGTTGGTCATAAAGATGCCAATGTCGTGCAGCATGCCCGCCTCTTCTATGAACCGGGTATTTACAGCCAATTCCGGATGCTTCGCCGCGATAGAAAGCGCTTTGTTTGTCACATCGGTCACGTGCGATAGGTAGATATCGTATAATTTCGTGCCCCTCGAGTAATATGTATCAATAATTGCTTGAATATTCATAAAACCAGCCTGTCATCATCTTTGACGGATTACATTAATCAGGGTCTGCTTTGCTTTTGTGCAAAAGTAACACAAAAAGATGAAACGATAAGGGGAGGAAAGGGGTACCCGGATAAAATTTGGTTGTTTCGTGGGACGAAAAAAAAGTGACGGCTTAAAAGTTGCCGAACCGGATACCCACGTTGACAGTACGCGGTTGCGAAGGCCCGTAAATATAGTCTGAATCACGGTACATTCCCCTGTCGTAGTCTCTCTGTATCTGGTTGAAAATATTCTTCACCCCCGCGAAAAGCTCCAACGTTGTTTCCTTGCCCAAATGGAAGTCATACGAAAACAACAGGTCTGCCACGAGGAAATCAGGGGTTCTCTCCAACCTTTCCCCTTCGATGATATCCCCGTTGTTGATGGCCGCCTGCACCCTTTCCCGCTCGGCACCCTCGAAGTCATTGGCATAGAGTCCGAAGTGCGACACATCCATCGATCCGGTATAGTTGAGGGACAGAGAGGTGTTAAAATGCTCCGTCGGCTTCCAGATAAAAGTGGCATAGCCGTACTGGCCGGGGGTTCTCAGGAAATTCTTCGAGACGCTCCCTTCTTCTTCCCCCCACGCCTGTGCTTTTTTGTAGCGGCTTGCTTGGAAAGTAAACCCGAGCTGTGCCTCTAATCGAGTGGACAGGAGTGACTTCAGTTCGAGGTTGACTCCGGACACGTACGCGCCGTCTTCGGCGTTTACCCTCTCGTAGTAAAAACCGCGCGACTCATCCGCCTCGTCGAGCAACGCGTACTCGTTGGCGAACGGGTTGATCAGTTGCGTGTAAAACCCTTCCACCAGAAAATCGTGGTAAGTGCTACCCCAAACAAATACCGAGTTGAAAGAGGCGGTGTACGCGTTGGAGGTCTCTTGTTTCAAATCGGGGGAGTTACGTGTCTCCACCCGCGTGGCGTTTACAAGGTCCACGTGGAGGTCCTCGTTAAAGACTTGGGGGGCGCGATAGCCCCTGGCATAGCCCACCCGGAAGCGCAAATCGGGCGTCAGCTTGTAGAGCAGTCCCGCGCGCGGCACCAACACGCCACCGCTAGGATCATCGGACACGCTTTCCGTATCCTTGATCCAATAATAATCGTATCGCAGCCCTAAGGTAAAATTCACTTTCTCCGTTTTCCAGTCTTGCTGCACGAAGGTGCCCAACGTATTCGAGTACTGGTCGAAAAGCGTGACATTCTCTTCTCCTTCGGCGCCCAATTTCACATCACGCAAGTTATCGTTGGTATTATCGATCCCGAAAACGGTCGTGGAGGGAGCGAACAAGAAATGGTCGCTGTTCAGGTTATACTGCGCCCCTACCGAAGTGGTGAGGTTTTTGGTGTCTCCGTAGCCCCCCAGGTCTTGCTCGGCTCCGTAGTACGAGTCGCGCGCGACATGTTGGGCCGACACGTACAGGTTCAGCTTATCGTACTTGCCGTTGGTAAAGAGATCGTACGAGAGGTTCCCCCCTGAGATAAGGTGTTGGAGTTGCTCGGCGACGTCTGCCTCGTGGGGAAGGTAATCGAGCATATTGCCTCCACGGCGGTACTCGCTGATCCGGTACCCGTCAAGCGAGATCTTGCTCCTGCTTCCCGGTTTATGAAACACGTTGAATCCAAACGTGGTGTTATCCAATTCAACCATTTCGCTGAAGCCGTCCCCGTTGGCATCATAGGCGCCCCTGTTGCGCAGCATGGTATAAATATACCCGCCCGTCTTCCGGTCGTCGCTCACTACCGACGCGTTCACGTTCAGCTCCGTATCTGCCTTCGTGGTAGAACCCTCGCGCCCTCCCACGTTGATCGCTCCTATCCGGCTATCCATACTGAAAGAGTTCCTGGCAGGTTCCTTGGTGATGATATTCACCGTTCCCGCGATAGCGTTCCCGCCAAAAAGGGCCGACCCGCCTCCGCGAACCACCTCCATCCGTTCCACCATGTTGGTGGGGATCAATTCCAAGCCGTACACACCGGCCAGCCCGCTAAAGACCGGGCGGCTATTCAACAGTATCTGGGTGTAAGCCCCTTCCATCCCGTTCATCCGCAACTGGGTGAACCCGCAGCTCTGGCAGTTGGTCTCGGTGCGGAGCCCGGGGGAAAACGACAAACCCTCGGCAATATTCACCGACTGGGTCTGCACCATCAATTGCGGCGAGATAGACGAGACCACCACCGGCGCCTCGGCACGGTTGGTCTGGTTGCGGTCTGCCGTCACCACGAGGGCTTGCAGGTTCAGCGGGTCTTCTTTCACCACGAACTTGATCTCCACCGTCTTGTTAGCCTCGGTTTTCACACTCTGGGACACGCTCTGGTAGCCAAAACCGCTGACACGCACCGTCAACTCCCCTACCGGCAAGTCCACCAGTTGGAAATGCCCGGTGGCATCGGTAGAAGTACCGATGGTTGTCCCGTCGATGGTTACATTTATAAAGGGAACGTGTTCTCCCTCGCTTTGCACGTCACCCACGATGTTGGCGTCGGTGCCTGAACGCCCTTGCGCTTTTCCCGCGATCACCACGGTAAAAAGGAGGATCGCGCTATATATTATTTTTCTCATGAATTCAATAAATATTTGTAATGTCTATATTGAATAAGATTGCAGGCACCTTATCTTCAGCACCCTTCTTAATCAATACAATGTGTATTGGATGTTTTTTATAAAAAACGAAACTGCGCCCGTCGCGCCACAAGTGACAATTAACCATATGTCGTGGTTAATCCTATGCCACAGCGATGGTTAATCCTATGCCACAGCGACAATTAATTCTATGCCACAGCGATAGTTAATCCCATGTCCTGACGACAATTAACAATCGAATAGCGGGCGATTGAACAATTTCGAAAAATCTGCTCTGATTTTAATTAATGGACCACGTCGAGTGATAACAGAAACGACATGGTTAATGTTGAGGAATGCATGAGGTGGGAGGAGAACGTCCCCGGGATCTCGCGTGATAGTCGAGATACAGAAAGGGATGAATATACGCGTAGACTCTTTTTTGGTCGGTTCTAAACACGGTGACGGCCAACGCGACAAAAATAAAGAAGAGCATCTGGAGATGCCCGATATGGAACAGCTCTGCCGCCGTGTGGTCGTGTGTTTTAATGGGAGCCGCGTCTTGGCTCTTTTTATAAGGGTGCGCGTGCAGGATAATCCGGCCGTTGCTTAACTGGTGCGCGTGCAGAAATAGGGCGTTGTTTAACACAAACAATCCGAAGACCACGATCATCACTAAGGCGATCTGTTTGGATATATTATTTCTGAATCGCGCTTTCACTTTTCTTTCTAATTGGAATAAAACCTCCAGCACCTTCACAGGGTTGCACATATACATCTGACACCCAAGTGACGCGCCGCCCGCCGGACAATGATTTATTTGAAACCAAAGCGATGGACAAGGCTTGTGCTGTAATTCACGAAAACAAATGTAATGAAAGCCGAGAGCGGTGCCAAGCTTGTTTAGGCATTGCCGAGGCGCATCTTACATTATACAAATGTACAAAATTAGATCAAGCGAACAAATTCCCCTCTTCGAAAAAGCTGTTTTTTTATTTCTCGCATCATTGGCCGGATTACAATTATGAGTCTCCTCCGCAAACCCTATTTTGCCGATTTCGCCCGCACTACAAGGTGTTGTGGGTGGGGAGTTTTTCAAAAAAACTTATCGGAGCGGACTCAATTATTTAAAATTGAAATAATTGGATTTATTTTTTGCGGAAAGCCGGCATGGTGCAATCAGATCAGTTCACAACGGCACCACGTATTTCTTCATGGCCGTGTCTTGAAGCGACCGGGGCACGGCTATTTTTATTTCGTCCGTGATGATCTCGATCAGCCGCTCGCGCAAATACTCCTTCCGCGTGATCAAGCTAATCTCGCGGACGGGCGTGCTGTTTTTGAAGGGGCGCACGTTCTTCTTTTGCTTCTCGCTCAAGTTGGCAATGGCCATTTCCGGGATCACGGTCAGCCCGTCATTTTGATCCACGATCTGGATGAGCGTGTCGATGCTGCCCGCTTCAAACGAGAAGATCGATTGGTTGGCTCCTCTCCGCTTCTTCAAGTTGCACAGGTGCAGTATCTGTGTCCGGAAACAATGCACCTCGTCCAGTAACCACAGCTTCGAGGTGGAGAGGTCGCTTTCGTCCAACGCCGTTTTAGCGTAGAGAGCCCTCTCCGTGGGAGAAACGTAAGCAAAGAAACGCTCGTAATAAACGGGGCGCTCTTTGATGGCCGATTCCTTGAGCGGGGTTGCCACGATTCCTCCATCGAGGGAGTCGTTGGAAAGGGCTTTCAGGATCTGATCAGTAGTCAGCTCCGAAACCACGATCCGGATATCGTGCCTGCTTTCGTTATGGACCTGCATCAGCTTGGGCAGGAGGTAAGGTGAAACCGTGGGAATGATTCCCAAGCGGAACACCCCTTTCACGATGCCCTTCTCCTCGTGTATAATCTCTTTTATCTGGTTCACCTGTGCCACGGCCACTCGTGCCTGATCAATAATTCGCCTACCTATCTCGGTGGGCTGCACGGGCAGTTGAGCTCGATCGAATATCTTCACGTCCAGTTCCTCTTCCAGCTTCTGGATCATCATGCTTAACGTGGGTTGCGTTACGAAAGAAGCTTCAGCGGCTCTCGAGAAATGGCGGTAGTTATCTACGGCTATTATGTATTCTAACTGTTGAATGTTCATATTCTCATCACTTGTAACTGGAAAAATATTTCATGAACTGAACGCGCTCGTACAACGACGGGCTGCCAATATTCGCGTAACTCAGCTTGCCCTTGAACTGGTTTATCTCCTCGTAATTATTTTGGAGCATCCACTCCTCTATGCAGGTGAGCATATTCTGGATAGTGTCTAAACCCTGCTCATATAGCACGCTGCAGAGTTGAATTCCCCCTGCCCCGGCAAGTATACCTTTGATGGTATCTTCCCAAGAGTGTACCCCGTAGGAACAAGCAATATCAAAATCAGGCACACGCCCCGAGACAATGGCCGTCCAACGAAGCGTGTCGCTGAAGTCGGAAGGATGGCTAAATACCGGGCCGGAAGTAATTTCCATCTTCTTGATATCGATATCAAGCTGGTAGAACCGGTTAAACAATACCACGCCATCGGCACCCAATGCCTTTAGCTTGCTTACCAAGCCCGGCAGGTTGCTGATGGTCTTGCTCATCTTGATCACCACGGGAATCCGGATGGACTTTTTCAACTCCCGCACGATGTTCACGTAGGAATTCTCCAAGTACGTGTCGCCGAACTCTCCCGGATCGAGCACGAACACGTTCAACTCCAACGCGTCGGCACCGGCATCCTGGATGCTTTTGGCAAAGTCGATCCACCGAGACAACTTATAACAGTTAATACTAGCAATGATGGGAACCGTGCAAACCGACTTGGCGGAACGGATCAAGTCCAAGTATTTCCCCACGTGGTTCATCTCGATATACGTGTTAAGGTAATCAGCTGCCTCGGGATAATCAGCTATTTCGGCCAGCTTCTCGGAGTGATTCTCGATCTGTTCCTCGAAGAGCGACTTCAACACGATCGCCCCGATTCCTGCCTCCTCGAGCTGCCTGATCTTGTTAACGGTATTGGTGAGCCCGCTACTGGCGGCGATCAATGGGTTCTTGAGGGGTATCCCCGCGAATGTTGTTTCTAAATTAACCATGTGCTAACGAATGTTTTTCAATTTCCTTGCAAAACAGCGAATGCCGATGGAGCCGGAGCCTGCTCACGATTTTCCAAGTTGCATTCTATCTTTCACAAAAATAGGTATTAAAATTGATAAAATCGATACCTTATCCTGAAAATAAATA
>Ga0079223_10000338_pt1 | contig 22694 bp, 19 predicted proteins | sample Stecom2011_FD_75072 | JGI IMG/M metagenome (GOLD analysis project Ga0079223, IMG submission 75072) | Agricultural soil microbial communities from Utah to study Nitrogen management - Steer compost 2011 | ecosystem: Environmental > Terrestrial > Soil > Agricultural land | place: USA: Utah...
AAGCGTCCAGGAATTTTTCCGACGATACTTACGTAGCTTCTCTCTACCTTTCCTTGTAATTTGTTTTCATTAGGTGTAGAGCAACTCATCAGTATCAGAGGGATACAAATCAATAAAAAATAATGTTTCTTTATCATGGTGTAACTTCTATACTTTGGGTAAAGGACCCAGCTGTAATTAATAAATCGATACTTAATTCACGTTGTTTTGCTGTCTCTTGCGATAGACTCAATGCTGCAGCAAAATAATCGTTCTCACTGCTCAATCGGTCGTTGATGCTTAACAATCCTTGTTTGTATTGTTTTTCTGCTCTCTCTAAGTTTTGAGTAGCTATATGTAAACGCTGCCTTGCAATGCCTAGTATTTCACTTTGTGTTTGCCAATCGTTTTTTTGTTTCGTTAGTAATAAATTTAGCTTCTCTTCGCTATCTTTTCTTTTATCCTCTAGCAAAGTCATGTCAAGCTTTGCTTCGTCTATACGATGCTTTCTTTGCATGCCTTCAAAAATCTCCCACTTTACTCCTATACCTACTATCCAATTTGGCCATATTTCTAATTTACCCAAGTTCCCTGTAAGATTATTTCCGCTTATTGGCATTGAATTTAAGGTAGCTTTGCTATCGAATAATCTTGCGTATTGCAATCCTCCAAAGGCGGCAACTTGAGGAAGAATACCGTTTCTTTCACGCTCTACATTTAGATTTTGTGCTTCAATAAAAAGGTCTAACGCTTCTAGTTCCTTTTTGTTTTCTAGGTGGAGCGTATTGGTATTTAGTATTGGTATTACCTCAAAGTGGTGTTCTATGTTTCTAATCTCTTCCGAAGTGAACCCAGTTAAATAAGACAGTTGTTCTATCAATACATTACGAGTTCCTTCTGCTTCTTTGCTTTTTGCGTCTAACTCTAAACTTGCCAGGACTATCTTATCTCTATCAAAAGGAATGGCTAATCCAACTTCTATTGCTTTATCTACACGCTTCTTTTCTGATTCTAATCTTTTCTTAGATTCCGTTAGTAAAACATCCACTTGCTTTAGCACCTCTAAGTTATCTAGAGCTATTAGCACTTGTCGTGATACCGTTTCACTTTCAGCATCTCTGAGTAGCCTTTCTGCCTCTGCTTTGGTTTTTAATGCTTTTGTAGCTTTGGGGATTTGTAAACCACTAAATAACACAGAGTTTGCCATAAGTCCTGCACCAACTATATTTCCTTTTGCAGAAAGACCTTGGAAACCATCAAATAACTGCCCTGGTAGAATAGGTAAAGTTATAGGCGTTAAATCTAAAACAGCATCGTTCTTAAAATGAGCAATTCCTCCTGTAGCAGATACAGTAGGTATATGCTTGTGTTTTACTTTTTTTGCATCTAATTCTGTTTTTGCAGCAGCATGCTCTTTTTCCTTCAAAGAATAGCTGCGTTCTTTAGAAGCTAGAAGCGCAGTTTGAACGTCAGGGCTTATCTTTACCTGTGCATATACCTGTATATTTAAAGCAATGACTAGAAAACAGAATGTTCGGAAAATTATTTTATTAACCAATTGTAAATCAAGTTTTAATGATACCAACCTTTTTTAGGACTAGATAGAATTGAAACGATACAAATATGTTTTAATTCGTGACAAATATAAAGAATATCCAAATGTCTATAAGTTCAAGGAACCTATAGTTGTGTTAAAACCATGTGTTATAGTGAGTTTACTATGCAATGCATAGTATTATTATTATAAAGAAGCGTTTATTTTGCCGATATATTCAAGAATCGATTCAAAGGTTTATATTTTCTATTTATTAAGCTCGGTACACTAATGTTTTAGTAAGCGAAACTTGAGATGCTAATATAGGTCCGAGTTGAAAACTTGAACCAGTGCTTGGGTGAAGAGAAATATTTTAGTTACCCGCTGCTCGAAGTCTCCCGCCTTCGAGCTTTTTCCAATTTTGTTTAGCGAATAACTGTTGCTATAAACTTTGTGCCTAGCGATTTGTTACATAACGATTTATAATGGCATCAGGAGATGCCACGGATGTTATTGGTTTTCTTAGGTGAGAATATTAGGTTCGAAGTCAGGAAGCTCCGCACAACATGAGTATGTGATAACGATAGTGGTCAATATGAATCTATACCCTACTTTGCAAGTAAAGGATAATGGTTAAAAAGGGAGGTAATACTAGATTGTAACGTCTAGAGTCTTTGGATGATGTGGTGTTATTGCTGTAATGAAGCATTTATTTCGTCTATATACTCAAGAATCTCTTCTCTTCCGGAATGCTGTGTAGAGGAAGTAACGAAATGTGGTGGTAGCTCTTCCCAAGATTCACTAAGCACCGCCAAGTAGTTTTCTACATTCCTTTCCAATGCTTTTGGCTTGAGTTTATCTGCTTTTGTAAACACTATAGAAAAAGGAATGCCATTGCTTCCCATCCATTGTATAAAGTCCATGTCTACAGGTTGTGGTTCATGTCTACAGTCTATTAGAACAAAAGCCATAACCAACTGTGTTCTTTGGCTAAAATAGTCTGTGATAAACTTCTGGAAAGTCTTTTTTTGCTTTTTAGAAACATTAGCATATCCGTAGCCAGGCAGGTCAACTAGAAACCAATTTTTATTTATTTTAAAATGGTTTATCAGTTGTGTCTTCCCTGGGCGCCCCGACGTTTTTGCTAAGCTTTTTCGTTGCAATAGGCTATTTATCAGAGAGGATTTCCCCACATTAGATCGTCCAATAAATGCGTACTCCGGCAAGTTTTCTTGCGGACATTTTAGAACGTCGCTATTGCTTATGACGAATTCTGCTGATTTTATTTGCATGTTTTATAGTTTCCTTTCTTGAAGCCAGCCAAATAGCAACCTGTTGAATTCATCTGGGTGCTCCATCATAGCAGCATGTCCGCATTTATCAATCCAAAACAAGTCAGAGTCTGGAAGTAATTCGTTGAATTCCTTGGCTACTTTTGGTGGTGTTACAGCATCGTTTTTTCCCCATATAATACATGTGGGTGTATCCATATTTGGCAAGTCTTTCGCCATGTTGTGACGTATTGCACTTTTTGCAATGGCTAGCGTACGAATCAATTTTGCACGGTCGTTCACCGTTTCAAAAACATCGTCTACAATTTCTTTTGTAGCTACCTCTGGGTCATAAAACACTTCTTGTGCTTTCTTCTTAATGTACTCGTAGTTGTTACGCTTTGGATAAGAATCCCCCATAGCGCTTTCGTACAATCCAGAGCTGCCGGTAATAACAAGGGCTTTAACGAGTTCCGGGTGTAGTCTTGTACAAAGCAAAGCAATATGTCCTCCTAAAGAGTTGCCTAATAAAACCACCTCTTTGTTGCCAAAGCCCATTTGGGTAATAAAGTCTGCAACATAGTTCGCGTATGTTTTAACGTTGGTTCTAATCAGTGAAAGCGAGTATAAAGGCAATTCTGGAATAATTACGCGATATCCGTTTTTTGGAAAAAACTCCATTACACGATCAAAATTACTCAAACCACCCATCAGCCCGTGTAGAACGATAATTGGGGTGCCCTCTCCTACGTCCAAATAACTGAACTTTCCATTTTTCTTTAATTGGTGTGCCATATAAGTAAGTAAGTTGCTATAACATAGCAAAAGTACATAAATTTAATTCATACTTTCCAAAGATACTAAAGGATTCTTGTTTCCAACCATCCTTAGCGAGGTCTTTCCGACAAGAAACCTCTGTCGGTTTTGTTGCGAATTTATACGTGTGTTTTGTGTTTAGTTGAGGTATTTATAAAGTTCTTATGGAAACTTTAACACACTAGAGTATCATGTAGTTACCACCTGAAGGATTGTTAAAATGGGAGGTGAGAGGAGATTGGTTTTCACTTTTTTATAAATGTGGTTTAAAGTGGTAAAATGTGGTAAAAGTTATATATATTTGAACTTATATTTAGTGAAAAGCAGCTATAATGATTCATTTAATAGGCACATATTCTTGTAAGGCAGACGCCAAAGGAAGGGTGAAAGTGCCGGTAGGGCTTAAGAATCAGCTCGATCCGGTGGCTGCAGAGGGCTTTGTATTAAAGCGTTCTGTATTTCAGCCGTGTCTAGAATTGTATCCTATGACAAAGTGGAAAGAAATCATGCATGATATGACAAAACTAAACCGTTTTGTACGTAAAAACAATGATTTTATTCGCCGTTTTACCGCTGGAGTGCGTGTGTTGGAGATGGATAGTGCGGGCAGATTGTTAATCCCAAAAGATTTAGCAGATTTTGCAGGAATATCAAGAGAGTTAGTTCTTTCCTCGTCTATAGATGTTATTGAGGTTTGGGATGAAGCGAAGTATGAGGAGGTGATAGATGCTTCTATCGATGATTTTGCTGCATTGGCTGAAGAGGTTATGGGAAATGTAAAGGATAATGGAGAGAATGGAATATCATAGACCAGTTTTGCTTAAAGAAAGCGTCGACGGGCTAAACATAAAGCCTGACGGAGTATATGTAGACGTGACTTTTGGCGGCGGTGGCCATTCCAAGGAAATATTATCTCGATTAGGTCCCGAGGGAAAGTTAATCGCTTTTGATCAAGATGCTGATGCTTTGGAGAATTCGATAGACGATGAGCGGTTTGTTTTAGTGAATCAAAATTTCCGCTATTTGCGTCGGTTTTTACGGTTTCATGGATATACCGAAGTAGATGGTATTTTGGCAGATTTGGGTGTGTCATCGCATCAGTTCGATGAAGCAAGTAGAGGTTTCTCTATCCGTTTCGATGGAAAGCTCGATATGCGGATGGATACTTCCAAATCTTTATCAGCCTATGAAGTGGTAAATACCTATGAAGAAAAGCACTTGGCTTCCATATTTAAGCAATATGGAGAATTGCGTCAAGCACCAGGAATGGCAAGAACTATAGTAAGTAAAAGAAAAGAGTCTCCAATAGAAACAACAGAGCAATTGAAGGAGGTTTTACAACGATTCTTGCCAAAGCATCGAGAGAATAAAATATTAGCACAGTTATATCAAGCAATCCGAATAGAGGTAAATGAAGAGTTGGAGGTTTTGAAAGCTTTTTTGATGCAGACCACGCAGGTTTTGAAGGAAGGCGGTAGGTTGAGCGTGATTTCATATCACTCTTTGGAGGATAGATTAGTGAAGCGTTACATGCGCGACGGATTGTTTGAAGGGCAACCAGAAAGAGATTTGTATGGAAGGGTGGAAGTTCCTTTTAAACGGGTAGGAAAGTTTATAATTCCTAGCGAAGAAGAGATAGAGGGAAACAACCGTGCAAGAAGCGCTATTTTAAGAGTAGCGGAGAAAATATAATCAAAATGGGAAAGAGTTTTTTTAATCTGATACGCGGACAGTTTTTAATGAACGAGACGGCATCTAGAAATTGGATGTTTATCGTTTATTTATCTGTATTAGCATTGATTATGATTGCGATTTCCCATCGAACCGACGAGAAGGTGCATGAGATTACACAAAAAAGCACCAACCTTAAGGAGATAAAAAGCAGGTATGTAGATGTGCGCATGAAGCGTATGCAATTGCAATTGGAAAGTGAAATTATTGGAAAAATGGAGGAGCGTGGATTGCAACCATCCAACACACCGCCAGTTAAAATAGTGATAGTCGAAGACTAAGAAAATATAGGATGTCAAGCACCGAAAAACAAATACAAAATAGGTTATACCTTGTAAGTAGCATATTACTGCTAGTACTAATAGGGGTGGTGGTGCGTTTGGTAGACCTACAGTTTTTTAAAGCAGCCGAGATAAAACAAGTTGCGGCTTATAAAACCACCGATATTTTTACGATTGAAGCTAGTAGAGGGAATATTTATGACGATCACGGAAGCCTATTGGCAACCTCTGTTCCGAAGTACGATATCTATTTCGATCCACTGGCCGTTAGCGAAACTATTTTCGCCTCAGAATTAGTAGACCTGTCAAAAAGCTTGAGCGAATTGTTAGGGCGTCCAGCAACTTATTACCAAAATACCTTCCGAAAAGCACGAGCAGACGGAAAACGCTATGTTAACGTAACGAAAAACCTTGGATACTCCCAATATGTAGAGCTGCGTAATTTTCCAATTTTTAAATATGGGAGATACCGTGGCGGTATAGTAGTGGAGGAGTATAAAGAGCGGGAGTATCCTATGAGAGGAATAGCGGAACGTAGCATAGGTCATGAGCGGAGAGATGCTAAAGGAGTGTATGAAGTGGGCTTAGAGGGTGCTTTCGATAAGGAGTTACGTGGGACCGAAGGAAAAAGATTAAAGCAGCGCATCTCAAAAAACCAATGGAAACCTATATACGATGAGAATGAAGTAGAGCCAAGGGATGGATATGACTTGCACTCTACAATCGACATGAATATCCAAGATATTGCACACCATGCGTTGCTTCTTCAGTTAGAACGTTTCCAAGCTGATCATGGTACTGTTATAGTAATGGAAGTAGAAACTGGCGCTATAAAAGCCATTTCAAACTTAGGACAAACAAAAAACGGAAAGTATTACGAGCGGTTGAATTATGCCATTAGCGAAGCGCATGAGCCTGGCTCTACTTTTAAGACGATAGCCTTGATGGCAGCTTTGACCGATAAAAAGATAGATACTAGCACGGTAGTGGATACCAAACAAGGAAAGGAGCGTTTTTATGGTCGAAATATCTTTGATTCTAAACGCGGCGGACATGGCGAGATTTCTGCCGCAAGAGCTTTAGAGGTATCTTCCAATATTGGGTTGGCAAAACTTATAGATGAAAGTTATAAAGACAATCCAGAAGAATTTATCAATCGCTTAAAGACCTATGGGATTCATGAGCGTATTGGCCTATCTATAGAAGGGGAAGGGTCCCCAGTTATACCAGAACCTGGAGGAAGTAAATGGAGTAGAAATGCTTTGCCTTCCATGTCGTATGGCTATAACCTTAGTATGACGCCACTTCAACAGCTAATGGTGTACAACGCTATAGCGAATGATGGAGTAATGGTCAAACCGAGATTTGTAAACGAAATTCGCTCTCGTAATAGACAAATAAAAGAATTTAAAACAGAAGTAGTAAATGAGCAAATAGCACCGATAGAAGTTATTAAGAAAATGCAGGAAATGCTAAAAAATGCGGTGGTTCGTGGGACAGGAAGAACTTTATACTCTCCTTATTTTGCAATTGCAGGGAAAACAGGAACAGCTCAAACAGAGTATTGGATGAGCGATTGGAGTGCCAACAAGCGCTATGTTTCTTCCTTTGCAGGGTATTTCCCAGCAAATAATCCAAAATACTCTTGTATCGTTGTTATTCATAAGCCTAGAACAGATATAGGCTATTACGGAGGAACGGTAACTGGAGATGTATTTAAGCGAATTGCGCAGAAAATAACTACTAGCGAACCACAATTAGCGAGTGTAACAAAATTAGATTCACTGACGAATGAAGTTGCTGTTAGCTACAATAAGTACGAAACTTTAGTAGAGAAATATAATACTGCGATGCCAGAAGTTATAGGAATGGAAGCTATGGATGCGGTAACGCTTTTAGAAAACCTAGGGCTTAAAGTAGAATTAAAAGGTCGCGGCGTAGTGCGATCACAGTCTATTAGTACAGGTAAGGAATTGAAGAACGGTCAAACCATAATATTGAATTTATCTTGAAATTAATCAAAGACATATTATATAAGGTAGCCATAGAAAAGGTTACAGGAAGCACTGAATTAGTGATCAATAACCTTGTTTTTGATTCTAGAGAAGCAAGCTTAAACGATGCTTATGTTGCTATCCGCGGCACGCATGCCGACGGACATGATTATATACAGCAAGCGGCTTATGCTGGCGCATTACTGATTGTTTGCGAGGAAATGCCAGAACAGATCATCAATGGTATTACCTACGTTCAAGTAAAAGATAGCAAGGAGGCATTGGCGATTATAGCCGCTAATTATTATGAGAATCCATCTCGAAGCTTACAATTGGTTGGCGTAACTGGAACCAATGGGAAGACTACGATTTCCACTTTGCTGTATCAATTATACTTACAAGCAGGATATAAAGCAGGACTGATCTCTACCATCGAGATAAAAGTAAATAAAACTTCCTATCCAACTGAGCTTACCACACCAGACCCAATCGTAATAAATAAGTATTTGGCAAAAATGGTGAACGAGGGAGTGCAGTATTGTTTTATGGAAGTTAGTTCCCACGGTATAGCGCAAAAACGAGTGGCTGGATTGCAATTTGCAGGCGCGCTCTTTACCAACTTATCGCACGACCATTTAGATTATCACCAAACCTTTGCTGCCTATCGAGATACGAAGAAAGAATTTTTTGACACGCTTTCCGACAACGCGTTCGCATTGACCAATTTAGATGAAAAAAATGGTGCCTTTATGTTGCAAAATACAAAGGCCGTAAAACATACCTATGCGCTAAAGACTGCAGCAGATTTTAAGGCAAAGATTCTAGAAAATCACTTTGAAGGTTTACAGATTCGAATCGATGAAAATGAAGTTTGGTCTAAGCTAGTCGGGAGTTTTAATGCCTACAATCTGTTGGCGATTTATGCAACAGCCATTTTGTTGCAAATGGAGAAAGTAGAGGCTTTAAAGCACATTAGTTTACTTACGAGTGTAGAAGGAAGATTCCAATATTTTATCAGCGAAAAGGATTGCGTGGTGATTGTAGATTATGCACACACTCCGGATGCATTAGAGAATGTACTACATACTATAGCAGATATACGAACTGGAAATGAAGAAGTATTTACTGTAGTAGGTTGCGGTGGTGATAGAGATCCTACAAAACGACCATTGATGGCTAAAATTGCGGCAGAAAATAGCAATAAAGTGATCCTTACAAGTGACAACCCTAGAACGGAAGATCCAGCAGAGATAATTAAGGAAATGGAAGAGGGGGTGCCTGCAGAAAAATATGCAAGAGTATCCACCAACACAGATAGAAAACAAGCGATAAAAAGTGCGCTACAAATGGCGAAGCCTAAAGACATAATTCTGATTGCAGGCAAAGGACACGAAAAGTATCAGGAGATTAACGGACATAAATATCCTTTCGATGATATGGCGATAGCAAAGGAATTAACCACTTTATTAAACAAGTAAACCATGTTGTATTATTTATTTGAATTTCTAGATAAAAACTACAATTTGCCAGGCACAGGACTGTACCAATACCTGACCTTTAGAGCATCGCTTGCTGTTATATTATCCTTGTTTATCGCTATTTTTTATGGAAAACGCATTATAGATTATTTAAAGAGACAACAAATTGGTGAAACCGTTCGGGAACTAGGTTTAGAAGGACAAAACGAAAAAGCAGGTACGCCTACCATGGGTGGAATTATCATTATAATAGCTACACTCATACCGGTATTGTTGCTAGCAAGACTAGATAATATTTATGTGATTATGTTAATCGTAACCACGGTTTGGATGGGTGCCATTGGCTTTTTAGATGATTACATAAAGAAGTTTAAAGACGATAAAGATGGATTGCCAGGAAAGTTTAAGGTAGTAGGGCAAGTAGGTTTAGGGCTTATTATAGGCGCAACTATGTACTTTCATCCAGATGTAACCGTGAGGAAAAACGTTGAGCCTGATCTATTGTCAAACAGCTTTGCCGTAGAAGGAATGGCTAGTGAGAAGGTCGACGTAAAAGCATTGAATACAACGATTCCTTTTGTAAAAAAGAACGAGTTCAACTACGAGGTGTTGGTAAGTTGGCTAGGAGAGGATGCAAAGAAATATACTTGGGTGGTATTTATTCCCATTGTAATATTCATTATTACTGCCGTATCCAATGGCGCAAATCTCACCGATGGAATCGATGGCTTGGCAGCCGGTAGCTCAGCGATTATCGGGGCTACCTTGGCACTATTCGCTTGGGTATCTGGAAACATTATTTTCTCCGACTATCTGAATATAATGTACATCCCCAATATGGGAGAGATGGTGATTTTTATAATGGCATTTGTAGGAGCACTCATAGGCTTTTTATGGTACAATGCCTATCCAGCACAAGTCTTTATGGGCGACACTGGAAGCTTAACTATAGGTGGAATAATAGCTGTAATAGCTATAGCAGTAAGAAAAGAACTACTGATCCCTTTGTTGTGTGGTATTTTCTTAATAGAAAATTTATCGGTGGTAATGCAAGTAGGTTGGTTTAAATATACTAGAAAAAAACATGGCGAAGGCCGTCGTATATTTAGGATGTCACCCTTGCACCATCACTATCAAATCAAGGGTTTGCATGAGAGCAAGATAGTAACGCGATTTTGGATAGTGGGAATTATTCTTGCGGTATTGACCATTGTAACTTTAAAAATCCGATAAACGATGCGATTAGTTGTCATAGGAGCAGGAGAGAGCGGTGTAGGGGCTGCATTGCTAGGGAAGGATAAGGGATGGGATGTTTTTGTGTCCGATGCCAGATCCATAACACCTGCGCACAAAGCAAGTTTAGATGAAGAGGGGATAGAATGGGAGGAAAATAAGCATTCGTTACCCGAAATTCTTAAAGCGGATTTGGTGGTGAAAAGCCCTGGAATACCTAATACAGTAGAGGTAATTCAGGAATTGAAAAAAGCAGGAATATCGATTGTCGATGAGATTGAGTTTGCAGTACGTTATACAAAAAAAACTATTATAGCCATAACGGGTAGCAATGGGAAAACCACCACTGCGACGCTCTTGTCGTATATATTAAGGCAAGCTGGATTAGAGATAGGTTTAGGAGGAAATATTGGCACAAGCCTAGCCTCTTTAGTTAGAGAAAATAATTGTGAGAGCTATGTAATTGAACTCAGTAGCTTTCAGTTGGAGGGGATAGATACCTTCCGACCACATATAGTGATATTTACCAATTTATCTGCAGACCATTTAGATAGGTATGAATATGATTATGATAAGTATATCGAAGCAAAGTTTAGAATTGCGTTGAACCAAACGGAAGACGATTATTTCTTATACGATGCCGATGATAAAGACATAGCTCGTTGGCTTTCTAAAGTGGCTATTAAAGCACAGAAGATTCCATTTTCTGCAAAGAAAACCTTAGAACAAGGAGCTAGTATGGATGAAGAGAATTTGAAAATAAATTGGAAGGAAAATCATTTTACTATGCCGGTAACAAAAGTAAAAGTTCAAGGAGAGCATAACCTGAAGAATGCTATGGCAGCATCTACAGCCGCTAAGCTGTTGCATATTCGTAAAAAAACCATTCGCGAAAGCTTAGAGAGTTTTCAAGGAGTGGCACATCGTTTAGAACATCTAGATAAAATTAACAAGGTGCAGTATATAAACGATAGCAAAGCAACCAATGTAAATGCGGTTTATTACGCACTGGATAGTGTGAAAACACCCATCGTATGGATTGTAGGCGGAGAGGATAAAGGAAATGACTATAATGACTTGCTGCCGTTGGTGAACGAAAAAGTAAAGGCAGTGATCGCTTTGGGTATAAATAATGCGAAAATCAGAAAAGCATTCCGAAACAATGTAGCGCAGTTTTGTGAAGTACAGTCTATGTACGAAGCAGTGCAAAAAGCTCATGAGTGGGCATTACCAGGAGATACCGTATTGCTATCTCCAGCATGTGCAAGTTTCGATTTGTTTAAAAATTATGAAGATAGAGGCAACCAATTCAAGCATGAAGTGGAACAATTAAAGACTAAAAAATAAGATTTTTTAAAAGAAAAAATGCAAAGGCTATTCAAACATATACAAGGCGATAAAACCATATGGGTAATCATAGGGGTGTTGAGTCTTTTCTCATTTATGCCAATTTATTCCGCTAGTAGTAATTTGGTCTATACGGTGGGAGGAAGCACGTTTGGCTATATGTTTAAGCACCTGGTTCATTTATTTCTTGGACTAGCTATCCTTTACGGCGTGCATAAAATACCTTACCGATTCTTTAAAGGGTTGTCTATGTTGGTGTTGCCTATTTCTATCATCTTACTCATTATCACTTTAACTTCGGGAACCGTGATTCAAGGAGCCAATGCTAGTAGATGGATTCGTATTCCTTTGGTGGGAACCTTTCAGCCATCAGCACTTGCAGCAGTTGCACTGTATGTTTACGTAGCGCAGTATATGGCTAAGATAAAAGATAAGCAAGTGACTTTTAAGGAGTCTATTTTGCCGTTGTGGTTACCTGTATTTTTAGTGCTTATATTTGTACTACCAGCTAACTTTTCTACCGCCGCACTTATATTTTTAATGGTGCTTATTATCACCTTTATAGGAGGATATCCACTCAAATATTTACTATCTATTGTTGGGGTAGGCTTGCTATTTCTGACCATTTTTATATTGGTAGCCAAAGCTTTTCCAGGAACGTTCCCACATCGTGTGGATACTTGGATAAGTCGAATTGATAGCTTTAGTAAAAAGGAAGCCTCCTCCGATCAAAACTATCAGGTAAACCTTGCCAAACAAGCTATAGCTTCTGGTGGGATTATAGGGTTAGGACCTGGCAAAAGCATACAGAAAAACTTTTTACCACAATCTACCTCCGATTTTATTTTTGCTATAATAATAGAAGAATTTGGTTTTGTAGGAGGTATAGTAATTATAGCGGGCTACTTAATGCTATTGCTCAGAATTATTATTGTTGCAAGGCGAGCGCCTAGTACTTTTGGAGTATTATTGGTAATAGGAGTTGGGCTCCCCATAATTATACAAGCATCCGTAAACATGGCAGTTGCGGTGCAATTATTCCCTGTAACAGGGCAGACTTTACCATTGATAAGCAGTGGTGGAACTTCCATTTGGATGGTTTGTTTGGCATTGGGAATGATATTGAGCGTAAGCGCAGCTAAAGAAGAAGTTCCAGAAGAGGAAGTGTTAATCGAAGATCAAAACCCATTAGATATATTAAGTGAAACCATATAAAGTAATCATATCAGGCGGTGGGACCGGAGGACATATCTATCCGGCAATTGCTATTGCAGACGAATTAAAGGCGCGCAATAAGCAAACCGATATCCTATTTGTAGGAGCCGAAAATCGTATGGAAATGCAAAAAGTTCCAGAAGCAGGCTACCCTATAAAAGGGCTGTGGATTGCTGGTTTACAACGAAAGCTGACAGTAGACAATCTTATGCTGCCGTTCAAACTGATAAAAAGCTTTAGAGACTGTAAAAAGATTATAAAAGAATTTAAACCAGATGTGGTAATAGGCACAGGCGGATACGCTAGTGCACCCTTGGTAAGAGTAGCATCCAAAAGAAATATCCCATCTGTTATTCAAGAGCAGAATAGTTATGCTGGGATTACCAATAAGCTGTTGAGCAAAAAGGTGGATAAAATATGTGTGGCTTTTGAAGGAATGGAACAGTTTTTTCCGAAAGAGAAGCTTGTACACACCGGAAATCCTGTGAGAAAACACATTGCATCTCTCGATATAAATCAGGCGAAAGCCCGAGAGAGTTTCGGATTAAAACCAAATAAGAAAACACTCCTAGTCTTAGGTGGAAGCCTAGGAGCAAAGAGAATAAATGAACTGGTAAATAGTAGTTTAGATTTGTTCGATGCGCTAGATTTGCAAGTGATTTGGCAATGTGGTCAGTTCTATATAGACACCTACAAGGATTCGTCTACAGAAAAGGTAAAGGTCCAAGCATATATTTCCGATATGGAAACAGCCTATGCTGCTGCTGATGTTATTATTTCTAGAGCAGGTGCTTTGTCCATAGCAGAACTGTGTTTGGTAGGAAAACCATGTGTGTTTATCCCTTCGCCGAACGTTGCCGAAGACCATCAAACAAAAAACGCACAGGCTATCGTAAATCACGAAGCCGCTATGTTGATTAAAGAAATGGAGTTAGACACTACTTTTGCAAGCCGTTTTACTAAGCTTATGCAGAGTGATAAAATGCAAAAACAGTTTTCAGAAAATATAAAAAAGTTAGCAAAACCAAATGCTACCGCAGATATAGTGAATGTGGTAGAAAATTTAATATCCGCATAATGCAAAGAGAATATTCAAAATATTATTTTGTTGGAGTAGGAGGCATCGGTATGAGTGCCTTGGCTCGCTATGTGCTTATGCAAGGCAAAGAAGTTCATGGGTATGATTCGGTGGAAACCGAATTGACAGTAAAGCTGCAAGAAGAGGGAGTACATGTTACCTATAGTGATATAGTAGAAGAGTTGCCGGAATTAAACTTGGTAGACACCTTGGTGGTTTATACACCAGCTGTTAGCAACAGAAGTAGATTGCTAAATCATTTTCAGCGTAAAGGGTTTCTTTGTGTAAAGAGAGCCATATTCTTGGGTCATATAACTAAATCTACTGTTTGTTTGGCTGTAGCAGGTAGCCATGGAAAAACAACAACCGCTAGTATCTTGGCACATTTGCTAATCGATTCAGGCAAGTCGGTATCTGCATTTTTAGGAGGGATAGCCGAGAATTATCAATCGAATTTTATTTATCGAGGTTCCGAGATGACCGTGGTAGAAGCCGATGAATACGATAGGTCTTTCTTACATCTATTGCCAAACATCGCTTGTATTAATAATACCGATGCCGACCATTTGGATATATACGAGTCGCCAAAGGCATTGCAAAAAGCTTTTGAAGATTTTGCTGCTTTGGTACAAAACAGAAATGACTTAGTGCATCCATCCGAGCTGGACTTTGGTGGAACTACCGTAGCCGTTGCATCGGAAGCAGATTATAGTGCTCAAAACATTAAAATACAAAGCGGATACTATCTATTTGATTTGCATACACCCAATGGCGTGATTTCCGATTTTAAGTTTATGATGCCAGGGAAACACAACCTGATGAATGCGGTAACCGCATTGACTATGGCGCTTAAAGCAGGAGTGTCTGATAGTTTATTGTTGCATGCATTACCTCGATTTGAAGGAGTGGATAGAAGATTCTCTATTCGTTATAAATCGGACGATAGGGTTATTATAGAAGATTATGCACACCATCCTACTGAATTAAGGGCACTATACAATGCAGCAAAAACCATGTATAAAACAGAGGAAATAGCTTTGGTTTTTCAGCCTCATCTATATTCTCGAACCCGAGACTTTGGGAAGGAGTTTGCAGAAAGTCTCTCGCTATTCGATGAATTGATTTTATTGGAAATTTATCCAGCTAGAGAAGAATCGATAGAAGGTGTAAGTTCTCAGTGGATATTAGACCAAGTAACGATATCCGATAAGAAATTGGTATCGAAAGAGGAACTGATAAATGAAGTGAAGAGTAGTAGTGCTAAGGTAGTATTGATGGCGGGAGCTGGAGATATAACAAAAGAAGTTCAAAACCTGGTAAAGTGGATGGAATATGAAAAGTAAGTGGCACATACTTCGTATCTTTCTATTGTTGGTGCTTACGGGGTTCTTGTTTAGCTTTAGCAACAAAAGAAACCAAGAAAGAAAGCTTGCAGATATGTTGGTGATGTTCACCAATCCAGAGCAACTTTTCATTCCTATGGAAACGATTCAGAGTTTATTGACAAATAACTCGGACTCTTTGGACTTTTATATTGGAGATGTGAAAATTAAAGAACTTGAAGCTAAGGTTTTAGCGCATCCTATGGTTGCCGAAGCGGAAGTTTATCTGTCGGTAAATGGTGTTTTAGGTGCAGAGATAACGCAACGTACGCCAATAGGAAGGTGTTTAAATAAAGATGGCGCAGAGTATATAGATGAGTTGGGTGAATTTATGCCGCTTTCCTCCAATTCTAGCGCTAGAGTGCCATTGGTTTATGGCGTGAAGGATAGCTTGAGTAGAGCAGAGGTAATGCCATTGTTACTAGCTATTAGAGAAGATGATTTTATGAGGCAAAGCGTAGTGACTATAACGCGTAATAAAGTCGATGATATGCGACTGAAACTACGCCAAAATAAATTAGATATTGCGCTGGGTGAAGCAGAGGATTTAGAATATAAGTTTAGAAAACTGAAAGGTTTTATAAAATATACAAAAGACAATAATACAATAGAAGACTATAAAACAATCGATTTGAGGTATAACAATCAGGTCGTAGCTACAAAAATATAAGAGATGGAAAACGAGAAAATTGCTGTAGGGTTAGACATAGGAACTACCAAGATAGTAGCAATGGTGGGGAAGCTAAATGAGTATGGAAAGCTGGAGGTGCTTGGGATTGGAAAAGCGAAAAGCTTAGGTGTGCATCGCGGGGTAGTAAATAATATTACACAGACCATTCAATCCATACAACAAGCAGTCGAGGAAGCTGAGGCTGTTTCTGGCATTGCTATAAAGGATGTAATGGTAGGTATAGCGGGGCAACACATTCGTAGCTTACAGCATAGCGATTACATTACCAGAACCGATAGCGAAGAGGTTATTGACGAAGGAGATATAGAAGCTTTGTGTGACCAAGTTCTAAAATTGGTAATGTTACCCGGCGAGGAAATTATTCATGTACTTCCACAGGATTTTAAAGTGGACGGACAAGGAGAGATCTCCGAACCTATAGGTATGTATGGTGGCCGATTAGAAGCAAATTTCCATGTTGTAGTAGGGCAGGTAGCATCTATTAGAAATGTGGGACGCTGTGTTAAGAATGCTGGATTAAACATGAGCTCTATTACATTGGAGCCTTTGGCTTCTGCACAGGCCGTTTTGAGTAAAGAAGAAAAAGAAGCGGGTGTAGTACTTCTAGATATAGGAGGAGGAACTACAGATCTCGCAATATTTAAAGATGGCATTATCCGCCATACATCTGTAATTCCATTTGGAGGTAATGTGATTACCGAAGATATAAAAGAAGGCTGTGCGATAATAGAAAAGCAAGCGGAGTTATTGAAAATTCGCTTTGGATCCGCTTGGCCTGGTGAAAACAAAGAAAATGAAATTGTTTCTATTCCAGGTTTAAGAGGAAGAGAACCAAAAGAGATAACATTAAAAAACTTATCTAGAATCATCCATGCTCGTTTACAAGAGATTATCGAGTTGGTGTATCTAGAGATAAAAAACTATGGCCACGAAGAGCAAAAGAAAAAGCTAATCGCCGGAATAGTTATCACTGGAGGTGGTGCACAATTACGTCATCTAAAACAACTGGTAGAATATATAACGGGAATGGATACTAGAATAGGCTACCCTAACGAGCACATGGCGGGCAATAGCAGTGAAGAGGTTACCAGTCCTGCTTATGCTACGGTTGCTGGTTTGGTTATGCATGGGATTAAAGCCTCGCAGAAAGAAAAAGTAAAGAAAGAGGAAGAGGAGGAAATGGAGCAGGAAGAAATGCAGGCTGCTGAAACCACGCGAGTAGAAATGGAGATTGATGCCTATGAGGAGCAATCTACAGAGGATAACGAAGATACAGAAGATCTAAAAGAGAGTCCAAAAGGTGCGAGTTCTAAATCGATATTCGAACGCTTTTTTGACCGATTTATGGATTTTTTAGACAGAGCAGAATAAAATAAAAGAATATTATTAAAAATTAATATATATGGACACCACAGATTTAAACAAGATTTCGTTCGACATGCCGAAGAATCAATCGAATGTTATTAAAGTAATCGGCGTAGGAGGCGGTGGCGGTAACGCTATCAATCACATGTTTAGCCAAGGAATTAAAGGCGTAGATTTTGTGATTTGTAACACCGATTCACAAGCCCTAGAAAACAGCCCTGTACCTACACGCATCCAACTAGGAGTTTCGTTAACCGAAGGACTTGGTGCAGGTGCCAATCCAACGGTTGGAGAAGAAGCGGCTCTAGAAAGTGTAGAGGATATAAAAACCATGCTAGACACCAATACCAAAATGGTTTTCATAACCGCTGGAATGGGTGGAGGAACCGGAACTGGTGCTGCGCCAATCATCGCCAAGATGGCTAAAGAGATGGATATCCTTACAGTAGGTATTGTTACAAGCCCTTTCCTTTTTGAAGGAAAACAACGTAACGAACAAGCACAAGAAGGTATTGATAAATTACGTGCTAATGTAGATTCGTTGATTGTTATAAACAACAATAAGCTGCGTGAAGTATATGGAAACTTAGGATTTAAAGCAGGATTCTCAAAAGCAGACGAGGTATTATCTACCGCTGCTAGAGGAATCGCCGAGGTAATTACCCATCACTATACTCAAAACATTGACCTGCGTGATGCAAAAACAGTATTGTCCAATAGTGGAACCGCAATAATGGGTAGTGCCAGTGCATCTGGATCCAATCGCGCACATGAAGCGATTAGCAAAGCACTAGACTCGCCATTGTTGAATGACAATAAAATTAGAGGGTCGAAAAACGTACTGTTGCTGATTGTTTCTGGAGCAAAAGAAATTACTATTGATGAAATCGGAGAGATCAACGACTTCATTCAAGCAGAGGCAGGACATAGTGCCAACATAATTATGGGTGTTGGTGAAGATGAGTCTAAAGAAGACGCCATCACTATCACCATAATCGCCACTGGTTTTGATGTAGAGCAGCAGAACCAGATTACGAATACCGAGAATAAGAAGATAATCCATACGCTGGAAGACGGACAAAAAGCAGAACGTCAACTTTTGCCCAAACCAGATTTACCTGCTGTAGATAGACCATTGGTTTCGGAAAAGAAGCAGATGCCAGTAAAAGAAGAACCAATAAAACATACACTCTTTGATGAAGTAGAAGAGCCAAAACTAGCTTTTGCTGGATATGTTGAAGCGACCGCTGCGATAAAAAACATGCAAGTGCAATACGAAGAGGTGCTACCAGATAGTTTAGAAAGTTTTGAGCAAGTGCAGCTGGAAGATTTAGATGTGGAGGATTTTGTGATTGTTACACCAACACAAAAAAAAGATAACCTAGAGGTTCCACAAGCGATTGAAGAAGAGGAAAAAGAAGAAGGAAGAGGAGGTATGTTGATGTTTGATTTGGAAGCGCCAAAGCCAGCACAACATAAAGCTTCACCAGAAGCTAGAGAATCTTCTTTACAACAAAGGTCGGAGGTAAAAGAACCGAAAGTGAAACGCTATACATTGGAAGAGGAAGACGAGCAAGATACGCCTCGGGCAGCCTACATTGAGGAGGAGGAAGAAACAGACCATTTCCTGCAGTTTAAAACTTCAAAAAAGCAAGTAGCAGAACCAGCGGAAGAAGAAGAGATAATTGGAGAAGTAGACCCGATGAATGCTCCTATTTCTAAAGTGCTACGAGAGCGTACCGAGGAGCGTAAGCGAAGTTTAAAAGCATTTAATTATAAATTCCGAGACAAAGTATCGAGAATCGATAAGATCGAAAAGGAGCCAGCATATAAACGTCAAGGTATAGAACTTACGGAAAACCAAGATATGGGGCTCTCTAGAACATCTATTAACACTTCGGAAGAGGATATTGAGCTGCGGTCAAATAATTCATTTTTACACGATAATGTAGATTAAGTTTAAGAATAGATTTTTATAACTTTTCGCTAACCAGTTTTCATTGCAACGGTTGCACAGTGGTGTCCAAATCTTGTGTAATTAGGTTGTAGTAGAAGCAGTTGGCGATTTGTTATTTGGTCTGATCCAAACTTTTACACCAGATCTAATATAGGATTATTTGGGTCAAATATTCTAAGTTAGAATTAGTGGTGCGTTCTATTATTGGTTATATTTGCAATCTAAAAATTTATATATTATGTCTATTCTAAAAGAAACCATGCAAGCGATGAAAGATGCCATGAAGGCCAAAGATGCAGATACTTTAGCTGCAGTAAGGGCTATTCGTACAGCTATAACCAATGAACAATTGGAGTTGGGGGTAGAGGAATTAGACGAGAAGGATTCTATCAAGGTTTTACAGCGATTGGTAAAACAACGCAAGGATAGCGCAGCTATTTATAAAGAACAAGATAGAGAGGATTTAGCAGAAACCGAATTGGCACAGGCTAAAGTAATCGAAAAGTACTTACCAGAGCAGTTGTCTGAAGAGGCGGTTCGTAAAATCGTACAAGAAATAATAGATGAGATAGGCGCAGAAGGTATGAAGGATATGGGGAAGGTTATGGAACTTTCTAATGAGCGTTTGGCAGGAAAAGCAGATGGGAAAACCATCGCTAGTATTACTAAAAGCATTTTGGGTTAAACCATTTTTATTAGGTCGCGTAGTTCAATTGGATAGAATATCAGATTTCGGCTCTGAGGGTTGGGGGTTCGAATCCTCCCGCGATCACTAAAAAGGTCTCAATTAGCAAAACATTGCTAATTGAGACCTTTTGTATTTAAATGGACGATAAAATCAAAAAAATACTATAATTGGAGAATATGTGTGGGCTAGAATCCTTTTAGGAATTTAACTTTTTTCTTACTTTGGGTTAAGTTAAGGAGGTTGTGATAACTCCAATTCTCACTAGCTTATTTTGGGTAATTGTGATTATAATTCGCGTATAGGTTGTTAATTGTTGGTTATTTGATATAATTGATTGAGTTTATTTAGTAGTTTTATGCCTATGTGATGGGAGTTCGTTTTTAATATACTGGATAAGGTATCTTTTATAGATGGGGCAAAAGTAAAAAGGCTTTATGAACTCTTTTCAATATTCCCGATATTCTAACAAAAATAACAGAATGAAGTATGTTGTCACACCTATACAATCTTGCCCTTGATTCCGACAGAAAAAGTCTTCCATTAATCTATAAAGACCTATCCTCTTTAAGAAAGAGAAACTTCTCTACAAAGTGCTATTTCACCAACTTGATGTATAAAAAATCAGCTGGAAATATTCATCATTATGTAGATGAAAAGGTATATCTCAAAATAGCTAAGAATTATTATAGACCTACGGGTAAGAGTCCGCTCTTAGAAGAAAAGATTGTTTTTCAGGAGCATTTAAAAAACAATGATATTCCTGGCACCAAGCTATTAGCGAAATTACGAAATGGCAAGTTGATTATTGGAGAGAATGCCTATACAGGGTTAAAGGAAATAGAGACTCAAATTATGGAGTTGACTAGGGTGTACGAAAGTGTGTTTATAAAGCAAACCGACACTTCGGGAGGAAGCAGTGTGTTTAAAGTAAATAAGGGAGATGCTTTTAATGTAGAGAGTCTATCCATGTCCAAAGACTATATTATTGAACAAACTTTAATACAGCATGAAGCGTTAAACCAAGTAAATCCAAATAGCATTAACACGTTAAGAGTGGTTACTTTTAAGCTGGGTGAGCAGGTGGTTATTCCTGAATGTATGTTTAGAATGAGTAAAGGAACTTCCTATTTAGATAATGCTTCTGCAGGAGGAATTTTTATTAGCTATGATATAGAAAGCAATAAGCTTGGCGCAACAGGATATCAGTTGTTTAAAAACGGGGCTAGGTCGTTTACAAAACATCCATTATCCAATTTTGTGTTTAAAGATGCCTCGCTTCCTTTTAATGAAGAAGTGAAAACGCTTGTTACTAAAGCAGCAAGGTCCTACAGTCATATCGATTCAATTGGTTGGGATATTGCTTACACTCATAATGGACCGGTAATCCTAGAAGGAAATGATAGTCCTCACATTGTGATGATGCAAATCGCCTCGCATGGCTTACTTAATAATACTATTTATAGAGAGGTGTTTAAAAAATATCTGCCAACTTAAATTAGACTAAAAAAGTTACGTCTATGCGTTTATGTTGCCAGTCTGCAGATAAGGGTGCAGAGTGTTTAGTCTGGAGGGTACTAGGTGAAAGTATATTAAAAAAAAGAAAGCCGTCGTAACAAAATTTGTCAGGACGGCTTGTTTTATGATGTAACTTTTAGTTTTTTAAAGTTTTCTTACATTTATAGCGCTAGGTCCTTTTTTTCCTTGCTCTACATTAAACTGTACTTGGTCGTTCTCGCGAATTCTATCAACAAGATTGGTGGCGTGAACAAAAATATCATCTTCTGTATCGCTTACTTTTATAAAACCAAAACCTCTTGTTTCATTAAAAAACTTTACGGTGCCCTCTCTCGTTACGCTTGCTTCTTTTGAATTGAATATTCTACTTATAAATCTCTTTAACATGTTCTCTGTTTTAATTGTTTTGACTCGTTATTCGCCTATATTGGCTATCGACAATCTAGTTTTCCCAAATTATTAATCCCTTAGCTTACTATGTGATTTTAAAATCACAGGGACATAACGGAAGTTTCTTATGCTCAATGTTTGCAATCTTATATCCGAAATAAAATCCACAGAAAAAGATGTTATTGCTGACTAAGAGTTACTGCGGTGTTTAAGAGCCTAAATAAGAGGGTATTTAATGGCTAAAATCCTACCTGTTTCTATTGAACAAAGTTACTTGGTTAATAAATAAAAAAGAGAGCGTAAACCTCATTAATTTCGAAAGGAAATTAAAAATAAACTCCCTATATCGTCGATGCACAAAATATAGGTTAATAAATCTGATTTCCATCCTATTTAAGTGTTAATTGTTTGTTGTGCATTGAATTTTGTTCTGCTAACCCCTTCACTTTTATAAAAATAAAACGGGGGAGATAGCCCTACTCTCTTTCAATTTTAATCAGATGCTCATCATTAGGATCGCGAAGCGGAACGAGATACATAAAAATGAAGATGAGTATGGCGAAAAATACAATACCCCAATAGATGTAATCCATAGAATTACTAATAGCATCGCGTAAGAAGGATTTAGCGTTTTCAGAAACAGCTTCATTGTCTAATGTTCCGATGATGTTTTCCGTGGAGAATGCTAAGTCTTCAGGTGCATTTTTTAATTGATGGAGGAGGGTGTTATTGAAGATAGTTCCAAAAAT
>Ga0079223_10000339_pt1 | contig 22672 bp, 19 predicted proteins | sample Stecom2011_FD_75072 | JGI IMG/M metagenome (GOLD analysis project Ga0079223, IMG submission 75072) | Agricultural soil microbial communities from Utah to study Nitrogen management - Steer compost 2011 | ecosystem: Environmental > Terrestrial > Soil > Agricultural land | place: USA: Utah...
TAAAGGATTCTGGAGCGTAGTGGTCGGGAGTATAGTGGCGCTCTTTATAAATGATTCCGGAATAGTAGCCGCTGCCACCAGCCTACTTTATCCTTTTATGACCCTGCTCTCCATTGTTTTGGCGGATCTAGACGACTCGTTGCTCGCTACCTGTGACTAGTGCCTCGGGCTGGAAGCTGACCTCTCTCGCCCCCTCACCAATATGGATTCCCAGGAGGAACTAAAGTTGATTAAGGCGGATCAAACCCGTACCCCGCTTTTTGAAGCAGTAAAAAAATATATTGAGAGTAATGTCATTCCTTTTCATGTGCCCGGTCACAAACACGGCCGGGGTCTACAGGAATTCAAGGAGTTCATCGGGGAAACCGCGCTCAAAATGGACCTCAACGGAATGGAGGATCTGGATTTCGCCACTAACCCTACGGGAGTAATCCTGGAAGCGGAGAAGCTCTTCGCGCAAGCCTTTGGGGCGGATGCCGCATTTTTCCTGGTAAACGGCGCTTCCGCCGGTGTCCTGAACATGATCCTCAGCGCCTGTGCCCCCGGAGACCAAATCGTTATCCCCAGAAATGCCCATAAATCTACATTCGGCGCTGTCATCCTCAGCGGAGCAATACCCGTCTATGTACAGCCGGAAATTAATGAGGAATTGGGAATCACCACCGGTGTGACGGTTAAAAAAATCAGAGCGGCCATCAAAGACCATCCCCACGCCAAAGCGGTTTTTGTGATAAACCCTTCCTATTACGGAATCGTACCGGACCTGAAATCAATCGTGCGCACCTCCCATCATGGACAAATGGCGGTCCTGGTCGATGAGGCCCACGGCGCTCATATGTCGTTTCATGATGGCTTTCCCCTAACCGCAATGGAGGTAGGAGCGGAGATGAGCGCCGTCAGTATGCATAAAACCGGCGGCTCGTTGACACAATCCGCCGCATTATTAATCCGGGGAAATATGGTCCGCCCCGACGCTGTGAAGCATGTTCTAAACCTGACCTTTACGACCAGCGCTTCCTATTTACTAATGTGCTCTTTGGACGTGGCCAGGAAGCAATTAGCGGTGGAAGGCAATGAGTTGTTAGAAAAAACTCTTAACCTGGCCAGATGGGCGCGGGAGGAGATAAATAAAATTCACGGCCTGTACGCCTTCGGCCGTGAACTGGTAGGAACCCCTGGATTTTACGATTTAGACGAGACAAAACTTCCGGTCTGTGTAGGTGAATTAGGCCTGACCGGGTATGAAACTGAGAGTATTCTGAGGAAGAAATATAATATCCAGATTGAGCTCTCTGATCTCTATCATGTTCTCCCCTACATCAGCATCGGAGACACAGAGGAATCCGTAGAAAGTTTAATTGAGGGCTTTAAGGATTTGGCCTCCAAACACTCCAAGACCAGGCCGTCCAGGACCACAATCATCCCGCAAAACCCCGAGATGATTGTCGCCCCCAGAGACGCCTTTTACAGTCCAAAAAAAATAATCCCCCTGGAACAGGCGGAGGGGGAAATCTCCGGAGAGATAATCATGGCCTATCCGCCGGGTATACCCGTAATCTGTATGGGAGAGCGGATCTCCAAAGAAATAATCGACTATATCAAGTTGCTAAAGAGCGAAAAATGCGAGCTCCAGGGTACAGCAGACCCTTATGTTCAGTATCTAAGAGTTCTCGGGGTGGAGTAGGCTCGAGGCTCGAGGCTCGTAGCCCGTAGCCCGGCTCAACGGTTGGTTGAATATAATTCGCAGTCTATTACTGTACTGATTGAGGAGGTCTGAGTGATAATTAAAAAAACCGCTCTTTAAGCGGTAATTTTGTACTGGCGGAGCCGACGAGACTCGAACTCGCGATCTCCAGCGTGACAGGCTGGCATGTTAAACCGACTACACCACGGCTCCGTTTATGGTGGGCGAAACAGGGCTCGAACCTGTGACCCCTTGCTTGTAAGGCAAGTGCTCTCCCAGCTGAGCTATTCGCCCAAATTTACCTTGACCTAATAATTGTTAGACTCTGAATTGGCGTCAAAAATTATTATACCTGATGAATCAGGAAATGTAAAGTATTTTTTATTACTCCCTTTAAATCCTCGGGAAGGAGTGCTCCTTAAGTCCAAGATGGAAGACGGCCCTTAACCGGTTTCCCAGTAGAAAGAGTAGTTCTTCCCAGGTGATTGTGTCCCGTATATACCAGGAAATCATCTGTGTAAATCCCAATCTGAGCTGCTTATCCACTAAATACCTCCTCTTTTGTCCCGTTCTGGTTGCTATAGGAATTTTTCGTCCGCGTCTACGAAGACGCTAAAAGGGACGACATCTTTGTAAAGAATAGGCCTACTTATTTTGCTCCTTCGCAAATGCTTTATACCTGTATGCGCAGGCACATTCCGCAACAGTGTACTAATCACTATAAATTTTTTATATACGCACGCACGCACAACCGTATACAAGCATAATGCAGGTGATATGTTAACACATTAGCCGCGAAAACTCAAGAACAAAAAGGTAACAATTACCGAAGCCAAAAAATGGCGAAGATTCAGCAGAAAAGTGGCGATGATTATTTATCTAAATTATCCCTCTCCTGTTCAGGTTTAATCCGGTGAATATACCTTTGTAGTAACGGTTTGATAAACCTCCGTTCTACAGTGGCCGTACCCATCTGCACCGCGTCTAGTTCTCCATGGTAATCCGAGCCTCCGGTAGGAAATAACTTATATTCTTCGGCGATCTGTAACAATTCCCGTGTGACTTCAAGAGAATGTGTGGGGTAAAAGACCTCGATTCCGGCCAGACCGTTTTCTTTCAAGGTCCTGACCAAATTATAACTGTCCAGTCGGCCGGGGTGGGCCAGGACCGGCAGGCCGTGCGCTGTCCGGATCAAGTCCAGACCCTCCAAGGTCGGTAATTCATGGTGAGGCACATAAGCCAACCCGTGCGCGCCCAGGTAATATCGGAAACCTAGGCGCTCCGGATCAGGACCGATAATACCCTTTGCTTTCAAGGCGCGATAAATATGGGGACGCCCGACGTACTTGCCGTGAGTGTTCTGACAGACGTTTTCTACATCCTCCCAAGCCAGATCGATCCCGGACCGCTGCAGGCGGTGCACAATCTCCTTAGCCCTGTGGATTCTGGATTCAATCACCTTATACAAACGGCGACACAGCGCTTGATCTCGATAATCCAAGCCATAGCCTAGAATATGGAGTTCTACTCCGTGGTGCTGGGTGGTTAACTCCACTCCGGGAAAAGCGATCACTTCCGCCTTCCTCCCGGCTTCAATAAACTCCTCCACATCGCTGAGGGTATCGTGATCCGTTAAGGCCAGCCCGTCCAATCCGCGTTCCTTAGCAAGCTTAACCAGAGTAGACGGAGAATGTATTCCATCCGAGAAATAAGAGTGATTATGCAAATCAAAACCCATGGGCTTTCTCCCTTCAAAGAACTCCTTGCACAGCGCAGACTGAGGCGTGACCACTCACTTCAAATTAAGAGTAACTTAGCATTCCCGAATGACTATACAAAAAAATAGTGCCTATCGACGCTGATTACTCCTCCACTACCTCTACGTTTGCTCCTAAAGAAGCCAAGTCCTTAAAAAAATCCGGATAGGATTTACTGACATGTTCCGCTCCGTCAATGGTCAACCCCTGCTTGGTACGGAGAGCCAGCGCTGAACAGGCCATAATAATCCTATGGTCATGATGAGCGTCAATGCTCACGCCGCCTTCGTAACCTTTAGGGTTTCCTGTAATCGAAAATTCCTCTGGATACTCTTCTACTTTTACTCCAATCTTCTTCAGTTCCCGAGCGAAATCACTAATCCGGTCCGACTCTTTCCACCGTAAATTACCTACCCGCATAAAACGGGATCTCCCTTCCCCACAGGCTGCGACCGCCGCCATGGATAAAACGGCGTCCGTGGCCTCCTCTCCGGAAAAATCCTGCGCCTTCAAGGGTTGTCCACCCTTCACCAAAACGCCCTCCGGTCCTGGGATAATCTCTACGCCCATCTTTTGCAGGTAGGGAATGACCGCCCGTTCTCCTTGAACATCATCGAGCAAGAGACGTTTTAAAACCACATGAGACTCTTGGATTGCCGCCGCGGCCAATAGCGCCGAGGCCCCGGGATAATCGCCGGGCACTCTATAGGAAGCAGACCGGTAGCTTCCGGCCGGTACAACAAAGCGTAGATGTTCCCAATCCGCTTCCACTTTTATTCCGGCTTCCGCCATGACCCTGATCGTTGTGGCCAGTGGGGGACGGGAAGAGAGGGGCTGGTTGATCCTCAGTGTTAACCCCCCCAATAAGGGCGCCACCAACAATAAGGCTGTAGCAAACTGAGAACTCACCCTCCCGGAAAGTGTGACGTCTCTTTTGGCCAGGAGTTTTTGTCCATGGATTACAATGGGCAGACAGCCCCGGTTATCTTCGACTTCGGCGCCTAACTCCCGAAGGGCGTCCACCAGGTCCCCCTGGGGCCTCTTCCCTAGGGATTCAGGGTAAGACGAGACATAGCGAGTCGTAGAAAGAAAGAGTCCGTAGGCCAGCAGCAAACGAAGGACCAAGCCGCCGTTACCCGGATCGAGGGTTTGTACTTCCCGCCCATGGCGGCCGAACCCCTTCACACGCAGCACATTCCGTTCGATGTTGATTTTCGCTCCCAACTTTCGACAGCATTCAATTAAGGACCGGGCGTCGTCATTCAAAGCCGGTGACGTTATGGTGGATTCCCCTTCTGTTAGGGCGGATAACCAGATATACCTGGAGGTATAGTTCTTGGAACCCGGGACAGTCACCTCTCCCTTGAAGGCGCTGCCCGGTCCGACATAGACTCTCACTTGCGACCATCCCCCCTGGCCTGAACTTGATAACCCCGGTTTTTCAAGACGCTTACAGCCTCGGATAAGGTAGATGCATCCTCAAAGGCTAATCTCAAGGTGCCTCCCTCCCCTTCTCTGATCCGTAGAATCTCAATATCTTTAATATTTAAATCCACTTCAGCCAGGAGATTAACCACTCCGGAAATGGCGCCGGGTCGGTCCTCAATCACCACCACCAGATCATAAAGCAAGGTCAGAAACCCCTTATTCTTGACGGGTAGCTGTGCCCGAATGCCGGCCGCCTTCTCGAGGCGCGCTTCGAGACTGGTCTGATCTTCTGCCGCCAGATCCGTACGAAAGGCGGTTAACTCCGCGATAAAATCCTCCAAAGTCTCCAAGAGCGGCCGACGGTTGGAAATTAGAATTTCCCGCCAGAGGCGAGATGAACCCAAGGCAATCCGGGTGCAGTCTCTGAAGCCGCCGGCCGCCAAGGAGAATGTACCCCCATGCTTCTCTTCGGTTAAGGCGGCGGTATTTACTAAGGCCGCGGCGGCCAGGTGGGGTAGATGGCTGACCGCCGCCACCATAGCGTCGTGTTCTTCCGGACTCAGCAGGTGAGGAATGCCTCCCACCTGACGTACGAAAAAGGAGAGTATCTTCACCACATGTCTGGGTATAGTCACTCCGGGGGTTAAGAGATATACGGCGTTTTCAAACAAAAAAGGATCAGCCGCGGCAATCCCGGAGCGTTCGGTTCCGGCCATGGGATGGCCGCCTACGTAATAAACGCCCTCCGGCAACAGAGCGGGAAGCGTACGGTATAGATCAGCTTTGGTGCTGGCCACATCCGTAATGATTGTCCCCGCTGACAGGTGAGGGAGGATTTCTTGAACCACAGATACCATCTTTTCTACAGGCACGGCCAAGACCACCAGTTCAGCCTGGGCCGCATCCCTGAGGGTAGTAATGATTCGATGCGCCGCTCTCCTCTCCTTGGCCTCATTTTGGGCTTCAGCGGAGGTATCGTAACCGATTACTTCCGTTACCTCCCCGGAACGGCAGAGGGCCATCCCCAATGACCCTCCGATTAGTCCCAACCCGATAATGCTTACTCTGCCCAGTCTCATAATTTTCTCCCCATCGCCTGGACAAAGGGGGAAATCCCCTGAATCAAGCCGTTGAATTCTGTAAAATTCATAGATTGTGGCCCGTCGGAAAGGGCTGTTTCCGGGGTGGGGTGCACCTCCACCATCAAGCCGTCGGCTCCGGCGGCCACTGCGGCCCGGGCCAAGGGAAGCACCAGGCTTTTCCGCCCCGTGGCATGACTGGGATCGGCAATCACCGGCAGATGGCTCAATTCCTTAATTAAGGGAATAGCGCTGAGATCCATAGTGTTTCTGGTGGCCGTCTCAAAGGTGCGAATTCCCCGCTCGCAGAGGACCACCTGATAATTACCTTCTTTTATAATGTATTCCGCCGCCATTAACCACTCTTCAGCCGTAGCCGCCAACCCCCGCTTTAGGATTACGGGTTTTCCCGCCTGTCCCACTTCCCGCAGGAGGGTGAAGTTCTGCATATTCCTGGCGCCGATCTGAAGCATCTGAGAGTATGTAGCCACCAACTCTACATCTCTGGGATTTACAACCTCGGTAACCACGGGCAGTCCTGTCTCGGCGCTCGCGGTTTGCAGCAATTTAAGTCCTTCTTCCTCCAAGCCCTGGAAAGAATAGGGTGAAGTTCTGGGTTTGAACGCACCGCCCCGCAGCATCCCGGCCCCCTCCGTTTTAATCCGCCGAGCCGTAGCTAGTAACTGTTCCTCGGTCTCTACGGCGCAGGGTCCGGCAATGACCACAATCCGCTCTCCGCCGAAAGTGACGGGCCCCACTTGCACGCAGGTCTTTTCTCTAAACTCCTTACTGGCCAATTTGAAGGGTTTCAGGATCGGAACCACCTTTTCCACTCCCTCAAAGGCCTCAATGGAGTGGATAATCTCCGGGGTCTTCTCTCCGATTGCCCCGATGATCGTGCGCTCCACGCCTGCAGAGAGATGGAGTCCGAATCCTAACTCTTGCAACCGGTCTTTCACTTTGCGTAAATCCTTCGGACCGGCCTGTGGGGACATGACAATAATCATCTGATCATTCCTTCCTTTCTACCATCCTACTTATTTTTTCTTAATTTATTTCCATCCTACCAGACTTAACTACGTTCCTGCTGAGGTTGGGGTTTACACCCGCCTGGTTCTATACAAGTGCGAGTGCTAGCGCGCCCCCTACCTTCATTTTTTTGTTCAAATAAAATGTATTTCTATGAAATTTTTCTTTTGCTAGTTTACGAGTGAAAACAGAGTAAACTACCTGCCCAACTTGGTTAAAACCGCTTCCAAGGTCTTGAGGAACCGCCTGTTCTGCTCCTCCGTACCGATTGTTACTCTGATATAATTGGGCAGACCGAAGATATCGCCGGTCCGGACAATTACCCCCTGCTCTAGCATTTTCTGAAAAACCTCTTTCGAGTGATAGGGAGTTTTAAAGAAAACAAAATTGGCGTGAGTCTCTACACATTCCAACCCTAGGTCTTTAAATCCCGCGGCCAAAAGATCCTTCCCTCTTTTATTCAGGTCTTTGCTTTTGGTCAAAAACTCCTCGTCGTCCAAGGCGGCCAAGGCAGCCGCTTGCGCCGGTATATTCACGTTAAAGGGTTCTTTTACTCTGTTCAAATAGGCGATTAATCCTGCCGCGCCGATTCCGTAACCCACCCGCAAACCGGCCAGTCCGTAAATTTTGGAAAAAGTCCGCAACACCAGAATTCGTCCATCCTGGATATAATCTATACCGTCTGGATAAGCCGGGTCCTCCGCATACTCCAGATAAGCCTGATCCAGCACGATTAAGACGTGGGGAGGCACGGAGTTGATAAACTTCTCCAATTCATCGCGGGTGTTGATTGTTCCCGTTGGGTTATTGGGATTGCAGATAAAGACGGCTTTTGTTTTCTCATCAATCACGGCCGCCATCTTTCCCAGATCATGCCCCAGTCCTTCCGAGGCTTCCACCTTCACCACTTTTGCCCCCATTAGGTGGGCGGCATAGGCGTATTCGCCGAAGGTGTGTTCGGAGATAATCACCTCGTCACCGGGGTGGAAAAAGGCTTCCGCCAATAGTTTTATGATCTCATCCGAACCGTTACCGATGATGAGCTCTTCGGACTTAACGCCAAGCCTATCCCCAAGGGCGGTTTTAAGCTCATAACTGCTTCCATCGGGGTAAATATGAACCTCCGCCGCAGCCCGGGTAATGGCTTCAATCGCCTTGGGCGACGGTCCCAGAGGATTCTCGTTGGAGGCCAATTTGATAATATCGGTAATCCCCAACTCCCTCTGGACCTCCTTTGCCGGTTTCCCAGGCACATAGGGACTGATCTTCAGGATTTCTTTGCGGATTAATGACTCATAGTCCACTCTTTCTCTACACTTGTCTATGATTTTTCACCACCTATTAAATTTTGATAATTCATCCTTATATAATATAAATCACTAATAAGTTCATATTAATGATTTATTACCAGTAAATACTACTGAAGAATTGATATAAAGTGTAAAGGATAGCTTAATTTCAAGTATTCATTGATAGTAACATAATTATTTCTAGCTTCTATCCGAACCGCCAAACTCCATCCGCATATATAACCTCAATAGCTTCAGCATTATCTACAGACCGCTCGTCCGTATGTAGGGCCTGGTGAAAAAAGGCCTTAAGTAAGCCTCCGTGGGAAACAACTACAATCCGGTGTCCTGCGAAGATCCGGGCCAAATAGGTTAAGGCCCGCTCCGCCCGATTTCGCAAGTCCGCTTTGCTTTCCAAACCAGGCAAATCCTTTTGCGGATGCCACCCGGGATATTTCTTTTCCAGTTCCACCCGGCGCTTCCCTTCCAGCGGCCCGAAATCCCTCTCCCTAAGCTCGGGAAAGTACAAAACCTCTAGTCCCAGTTGGGCGCCGATGATTTTCGCGGTTTCCCCGGCCCGGCTCAGATCACTGGCGACAATCCCTTCCCATCCTTTCTCCTTTAGCTCCCGACCAGTCCGGGCGGCCTCTCTTCTTCCCTGCTCATTCAGGGGCGTATCCGTACACCCTTGAATCCGTCCCTCAATATTCCAGTCGGTGGACCCGTGCCTGACCAAACAAAATTCAGTTACAACGCTCAACCCAGTCCGGTCGGAGTTTTTTTGCTCCCCGTAAATAAACATGCTGTATATCCTCCAAACTCAAGTCCGTATAAAAATGGATCATTACCCGGATACAAAGTCCCAACGAACCGGGAACCTTCATCTCTAAGGCATCCAGGACGGGAAGATTCGTCAAGCCTAATTGACGAAGGGCCTCGGCGGGAAAGGCCGCCGTCACATCCGGTGTGACTGTAATAACTGCGCTGACAAGATCCTCTTCCTCGATTTGATTGCGTTCCATAATCCCTGTGGCTAATTCCTTGGTGGCCAGGAGAACCTCTTCCCGTTCATTCCGTTCTACGGTGATTGCTCCCCGGACAGCTCTGATTCTCTTCATGACTCCTCCTACTCAATTGCCCTATGTCCCAGGCCGACAGCTACTTCATCCAAGTGTAACATGCCGATGGCGCAAAACACCGCTACACTGACGTGGTCTCCGCGCCGGGAAAGACCGATCTTACCGCCGATATTTAACCCCAAGGCCTTTGGTAGGACCTGGAGTAGGGCTTCATGTGTCGCGCCGGCGATCGCCCCTTCTTCCGCATGGGTGTCTTTAATCAAGAACTCCCGCTTCCCGGCTACGACTGCCCGCTCAATGATGGTCTTGACCGATTGGGTGGAATCGCCGCCAAAATCCACGGCCGCCGCTCTAATCTCCACTTTCCGGAGTTCTTCCTTGAAATCCTTTTCATCTTCTCTCGAGGCCGTCATGGCCATCTGTAAAGCCGCTCTGGCCACTTGCTTACTACCGCTTTCCATCTCCCCGTGATCACCTCCATAATAAAAAAACACTCCCTGAAGGCGCTGAGCTGTAATGGCTAATACATTGATTAAACCTCCTTACCGCACCCTGCGCGCACGCGCACATGAAAAACAAACATGCCGCTTAGCCCCTTATAATATAAAAACGGTCTGGAGGCGCTCTCCCGGAGTGCCTGGTTTTATCGGTTTATGTACTACCATCCTACCTAAAACAACCTTTATAACAATCTAGCACAGAATAGCGAATTTGGCAAGTTTTTTAGGTGAAAGCCCCGCCACACCTGAGGAAAAAACAAGAGGACGTAAGCGTGTAGGTGTAGTCGTAGTCGTAGTCGTAGCCGTAGATCATCAAAATAAGAAAAAAAGCCAGGGTATGGCCTTAAGCAAAAAAGGCCGTCCCGGCCCTGATTTACGTTTTTGCCGCGTATCCTCAACCTCGCTCCGAAGCGACCTTTTCCGATAATCCCGGTTCCTCAGGGCACGCTCCCACAGAAACCTCTGTTTCTGGCCGTTGCGGAACTTTTTCCTCTCCAAAACCAAAACCAGAACCAGAACCTTTGATGGTAAAACCTCGAATTATCTCTTTAATCTGCGGCAGGCTTTTCAGCGCAGCCTCTTCGCCCTTTTTGATACAATCCGCCGCCCGGTGAAAATGGCCGGTTCCCACTGAACCGATTTCCGGAGAAAGCGCCAAATCCGCCTCTGCCACCTGGATCCGATTGAGCCTGGTTCCCATGATATCCACAGTTTTCATGAGTATCTCCACAAAATTCTTGGGCGGCAAATCCGAGGAATCCCCGGCGACATTGACCGCGATTACTAAATCAGCTCCCATTTGGCGGGCGGCGCGCACCGGAACCCCGGCCACGACCCCTCCGTCCACCAAAAGGCGACCCTGGTAATTAACTGGAGTAAAAATCCCCGGAATGGAGATGGAGGCTCTGACCGCTAACTCCACATCCCCCTCTTTAAAAATAACCTCTTCCCCGGTAAGCAAGTCGGTGGCTAAGACCCAGACCGGTGGAGTCAATTCCTCCAGCTTCTTGTCTTTACTCAAAATCTTGATAAAAGAAATAATATGCTTTCCGCTGATCAGGCCTAAACGAGGAAACCGCAGATCAAATAGGTTTTCCCAATTTATGTTCTCCGCCAAACTGGCGAGATACTTTAGATTCTTGCTGGCGGCATAGACCACGGCCACTGCCGCCCCCATGCTGGTTCCGGCCAAAAAATCAATGGGAATCTTCTCCCGCTCTAAAACACGTAATACTCCCAAGTGCGCTAAGCCCCGCGCTCCCCCGCCACCCAAGGCCCAAGCGATACGTGGTCTTCGGCCCACTATTTATTCCCCCTTACGGTAATTACAGACTTTGAGCAATTACCAACTCATCCTGTTTCAGTGGAGCGTTCACATCAATAACCCCTTCTGTGGAATTCACCGACGAAGACGATATCTTTTTTTCCTCCGTACTCAAAGCCAACTCTACCACTTGTTCGATCCTGGTAACCGGGATAACCTCAATCTCCTCCTCTCCGAAACTCTCCTGCCAATTCTCTTCCGGAATAACCACCCGTTTAACACCGGCCTCTTTAGCGGCTTTAATCTTCGGCGTTACCCCTCCGACCGGCATTACATGGCCCAGGATGGAAACCTCTCCGGTCATGGCCAAGCGGTTATCTACCGGTCTGGTGGTAATGGCGGAATAGATCGCAGTTACCAGGGTAATCCCGGCCGAAGGGCCGTCCAAAGGAATCCCTCCGGGAAAATTAATATGCAGATCATAATTTTCGCAGTGTACCTTAAAAAATCTCCGTAAGACGGTCAAGACGTTTTCCACCGAGCCCTTGGCCATACTTTTCCTGCGCACGGTCCGCCCGTATTCCCCCATCTCTTCTTCTTCGATCAGACCAGTGGTTATTACTTTTCCACGTCCGTTCTCCACAGGAATGGCGGCCACTTCCACTTCAACGATGGTTCCCATATTCGGTCCGTGGACAGCCAGACCATTCGCATAACCGATCTGGGGTTTTTTCGGTATTTTTTTCTCCGGCCGCGGCGCGTACTGCCCGCTACTGACCACCCATTCAATATCCCGTTTCTTAATGGTCTTTCGATCCTCAGTCAAAGCCAGACCGGCTGCGATCTGAATCATATTCACCGCGTCCCGGCCGTTGCTGGCGTATTTAATCAAAACATCAATACTCCCCTCACCCAGCCCAAAATCGATCTTTTTTCCAGCATTATAAGCGATCCTCTTTATTTCCTCCGCGGTCAAACACCGGAAAAAAATTTCCACACAACGGGAACGAATCGCCGGTGGAATCTCCTGCGGCATTCTGGTCGTGGCTCCCACCAACCGAAAATCCGCAGGCAGACCATGCTGGAAGATATCGTGGATATGGGTGGGGATATTGGTATCCTCCGAACTATAGTAAGCGCTCTCCAGATAAACCCTCCGGTCTTCCAGTACCTTTAGTAGTTTATTCATCTGGACGGAATGAAGTTCCCCGATTTCGTCGATAAAGAGAATCCCTCCGTGGGCCTTAGTGACCGCTCCGGGTTTGGGTTGGGGTATTCCCGCCATCCCCAGAGGGCCGGCCCCTTGATAGATGGGATCATGCACCGACCCGATCAAAGGGTCGGCGATTCCCCGGTCATCAAACCGGGCGGTGGTGGCGTCTAATTCCACAAATTTGGACTGACTATTAAAAGGAGAAAGCGGGTTCTTTTTGGCCTCTTCCAACACGACCCGGGCGGCAGCGGTCTTGCCGACTCCCGGGGATCCGTAGATTAGCACATGTTGGGGATTTGGGCCGCATAAAGCCGCACGCAAGGCCTTTAGGCCCTCCTCCTGTCCGACAATATCTTCTAACCTAGCGGGTCTGGTCTTTTCCGATAGGGGTTCCGACAGGGAGATGTCACGCAGGCGCTGTAACCGTTCCATCTCTTTCTTTGATTCCCGGTCGACCGCAACTTTATTTGACTGCTGGTTACGCAGTAAATTCCAGAAGTATAAACCAATGACCACTGCAAAAAAGAAGTTCACAAAAATCATGAGTGAAGTGATTAAATCCATCTCCTACCCTCCTTCTACAGATTCCTACCCAGTATTATCTGCCAAACCTCAGGAGGATATCCGAAGATTAAGAACTTTCCTCACAAAAAAACCGCCAGGCAATACTGGCGGGTATTCGAACTGATTTGTTTGGAAAAATCTAGGCCGATTCTTCTTTTTTCTTTTTTTTCTGTTCTATACTGGTGGTAATGAGGGGTTCCTCATTCTCATCCACCATTTCCTCGGTAATCACAACCTTCTTAATATCCGTTCTGGAAGGAATCTCAAACATCATGTCGAGCATGAGGTTTTCAATAATTGCCCGCAGGCCCCTGGCCCCCGTGTCACGGGCAATCGCCAGCTTGGCGATGGAGTGCAGGGCCTCGGGAGTAAACTCCAGTTCCACCCCGTCGAGTTCCAGCACTTTCTTATATTGTTTGACCAAGGCGTTCTTGGGTTCATTCAAGATCTTGATCAAGGCCGCTTCATCCAAAGCGTCCAGGGTGACCACGATCGGAAGCCGCCCGACGAATTCCGGAATCAATCCGAACTTCAGTAAGTCTTCCGGCATCACCTGACGGAGGAGCTCGCCGACTTGTTTATCGACCTTGGGCTGAATATCGGCGCCGAAACCCATCACTTTTTTACCGATTCTCTTCTCAATCAACTTCTCCAAGCCGTCAAAAGCCCCGCCGCAAATAAAGAGAATATTGGTGGTATCCAACTGAATAAACTCTTGATGCGGGTGCTTCCGCCCCCCCTGCGGCGGCACAGAGGCCACGGTGCCCTCTAAGATCTTGAGTAGGGCTTGCTGGACGCCTTCACCCGAGACATCGCGGGTGATGGAAGGATTCTCGGATTTTCTGGCGATCTTATCAACCTCGTCGATATAGACGATCCCCTTTTCCGCCTTATCCACATCATAGTCAGCGGCTTGAATCAGTTTTAAGAGTATATTCTCAACGTCCTCTCCCACATAACCGGCTTCCGTTAAAGAAGTGGCGTCGGCAATAGCGAACGGAACATTCAATATCCTGGCCAAAGTCTGAGCCAGTAAGGTTTTCCCGCTTCCGGTCGGTCCCAAGAGCATTATATTACTCTTTTGAAGCTCCACATCGTCAAAGCGCTCCCCGGAATTAATCCTTTTATAATGATTGTAAACCGCCACAGACAAGGTTCTTTTGGCCTCGTCTTGACCGATCACATACTGGTCCAGAATATCGTAGATCTCCTTCGGCTTTGGAATACTGCCTAAATCAAAGGTAACCTCTTCGTTTAATTCTTCGTCGATAATCTCATTACACAGCTCAATACACTCATCACAGATATATACACCAGGGCCGGCGATTAATTTTTTTACCTGTTCCTGGGCTTTACCACAAAAGGAACACTTTAATTGTCCTTTTTCATCGCCGAATTTAAACATTCCATCACCTCTTTCATGGAGTTGAACCTGAGGGCGCCGGTATTTTGATAATGCTTCAGCAGTCAGAATTTAGAATCCACGAATAACGAGCGCTACGGAAAACCACGATTCCTCTTATCCCAGTGACAAACGGCTTAGTTACGAACAACCCGCCGCTCACCATGAAAACGAGACAGCAACGGCTCGCCCACAAAACAGCAACGCGAGGCGAGCGGCCAGACCCCTCTGAAAAAACAGAAGGCCTCTACAGTTCGCACAGACTACGCGCGATGAGAATTACCTCTCATAAAAAATCTTGTCAATAATCCCGTAGCTCTTGGTTTCCTCCGCGCTCATCCAGTAATTGCGGTCCACATCCCTGGTAATCCTTTCCAGAGGCTGCCCGGTATGCTTGACCAGTATTCCATTGGTTACTTCTCTTAATTTCAGGATCTCCCGGGCTTGAATCTCAATATCCGCAGCCTGCCCTTCGGCGCCGCCCGACGGCTGATGGATCATCACCCTGGAATTGGGCAGAGCGAAACGCTTACCCTTGGCGCCGGCGGCCAGCAACAACGCGGCCATACTGGCGGCGATCCCCATACAGATCGTGGAGACCGGTGATTTTATATACTGCATACAGTCATAGATGGCCAGGCCGGAATAGACCATCCCCCCCGGACTATTGATATATAAGGAAATATCCTTATCAGGGTCTTCGCTCTCTAAGAAGAGTAACTGCGCGATTACTAAATTCGCCACATTATCATCGATGGCGCTGCCTATGAAGACTATCCTATCCTTTAAAAGGCGGGAATATATATCATAGGCCCGTTCTCCCCGATTATTCTGCTCCACCACCATTGGAACTAGGTTCATTCTCTTCCACCACCTTGTCGGAATCTTTCTCTATTTCTTTCGATTCGGCCAAGTCAACCAGACGTTTGATGGTTTTCTCCCGCAGCAGGGAGGATTTGACTCCTTCCGCCACATTCGGACTCTGCATCCGCTTCCGCAGGTCGTTCCGTTGATTTTCCGGATAGTATTGTAAGGTCTCCTCTATTCTCCCCTTTATTTCGTCATCAGTAACGTCAATCCCTTCCGCTTTACCCACGGAAGATAGAACCAAATCCGTCTTCACCCTCTGCTCCGCCTCGCCTTTTAAACCTTGACGGAATTCTTCCTCTGTCTGTTTGACTGACTCAAGGTACTGCTCTAATTGTATCCCTCTGTGGGAGAGATCATGCTCTATATCGTGAACGAAATGATCCAATTCTCTTTCTACCAGCTTTTCCGGGATTTCCACTGTAGATTCCTGAACCGCCTTCTCTACTACAGACCGTTCAAAATGCTTTTCTCCTTCGGACTCGGCGGTCTTTTGCATCTGCTCTTTCAAGTCTTTCCGCAATTCATCCATGGTCTCCGCCCGGCCTAAACTCTTGGCGAATTCGTCATCCAGCTCCGGTAGTTCCTTCCTTTTGATTTCATGCAGCTTAATCTGGAAAGAGGCTTCCTTCCCCGCCAGCTCCGCACTGTGGTAGTCTGCAGGGAAGGTGACCTTAATCTCCTGCTCACTGCCGGGCGCCATCCCCACCAGGCCCTCTTCAAAACCGGGAATAAACCTGTCAGCCCCGACTTCCACGGTATAACCCTGGCCGGCGCCGCCCGGAAAGGCGTTTCCGTCAATATAGCCGTCAAAGTCGATTACGGCAAAATCGCCCTTCTCAACAGCATCTTTCTCCACAGAAACTAACTCCGCATGTCTTTGACGCAGAGCGTCCAGTTCTTTCTCTACATCCTCATCGGTCACAGTGGGCTGGGTCTTTTCCACTTTTACCTCTTTATAAGCTCCCAGGATGACTTCGGGTAAGACTTCTACCTCCGCCTTGAAGACAAAGGGCTGAGCGTTCTCGATCCCTTGGACGATCTCCAGCTTTGGCTCATCGATGGGTTCCAAGTCATGTTCCGCAATGGCCTCGTAGTATCCTTTGGAGACCAAAATCTCCATGGCGTCCTCATAGAGCACTTCTTTTCCGTAATGATTCTCCAGAACCCTCCGGGGAACCTTGCCCTTGCGAAATCCGGGAATCGATACTTTCTTCACTACCTTTTTAAATGCTTGGGCCAAAGCCTCCTCCACCTCTTTAGGTTCGGCGGTAAACTCCAGCGCCACTTTATTTTGGTCTAATTTATCCAGACTGGTCTGCATGAACGTTCCTCCTTGTTGTAATCAATATATGTAACTACTATTCCTGTTTTGCCTGCAATTTAAGACAAAGCCAAGATTATGACTAAAGCGCGGCAAAACCATGGTATGAAAGGCCTTGTACGGCAAGTCTGCAAGTCTTGCTTCATTTTAACCTGATTGCCCAGAGGTGTCAAGGAAAACAGAAAAACGGCAAACGCCGTTTTATGCATACTAAACAAAATGGTGCGAGAGAGGGGACTTGAACCCCTACGGTCGCCCACTAGATCCTAAGTCTAGCGCGTCTGCCAATTCCGCCACTCTCGCACAATGAAACCGAATTAAATTATATCATTATATATAAACAAAAGTCAAGGAAGTAGAGTGAATTCATTGACCGAATTAATCATAGTTTCCATGTAAACGATCTTTCATTAATAAAAGCCCATAAAAATCCGGAAAAACCCCCTTGAAGCCTCGTCACACACGCTAACAACCAAGTTCTACCGGATTGGTTAAAACCAAAGGCTCAAGAAAGATTTTGAATTCGAGAAAAAGTAAATAAAAAGTAAAAAATTCCTTGACATTAAAGGCGTTAAAATGTATACTATGTTTAGTAAAATGTCATAAAGGTTTATCCATTTATAACTTACAATTTTATTATTTACAAAAAACCCGCTAAACATACATAAAGTTTCATTGTTTTTATCCTTACAAATATTACATTTTAATTCAAATCACTTAACTAATCTGGCACTAACTACTTTTATTAATGAAGTAAACTTACGGATTGGATTCCAGGACGGATAAAAAACTTATATTATGACATTATTTTATTTATGTTTTTTTGACCTTGCTGTTCAGCCCGTGAGGGTATGCTATATCAGACTTAAAGGGCCGACAGAGGAAGGAGGTGAAAAAGCCAACTGTTTTGTCCCTGGAACGCATGAGACGAAACTTGACCAGTCCATGTAGTTCCAAAAAATATTTTTTTAAAACATAAGGAGGCTTTTAATTTTGAAGAAACTGTCTGTTATCTTATTGGCTTTAGCCTTAACATTTTCTCTGGCCGCTGTGGCTGCTGCGGCAAACTTTGACCCGTATCTGGGCGGTGAGTTTCAAGTCATCTACAATGGAACAAAAGTAGATGCAGATGGAAAGCCTGATAAAGACGGAGACGTTATTAACCCGATTGATACCGAGGGTAGTTGGGGTACTTGGGCCAGATTTAAATTGATGCTCACCGGTACCGTCGAAGACGAAGAGACCGGTACTTGGGCTTTAATCGGTGCCAGGCTTTCCACTTGGAACTTCAACAACGATGTATCTGATGATGTTGCTGGACTACAAGGATCAGATCATGCTATAATTCCGATTTATCAAGCAGGTATAAAAGGTCTTCTCGATGGAACTCTCGATATCTGGTACAATGACCATGAATATGAAAACGCCAAACGCGGTCAGATTCCTCTGTGGACCCCCATGGCCAAATTCGGCGGCGACCCGCTGTTTGATAACGCCCCAGAGGGAGTATTCACAGCTGATTACAACAGCGGTAATGTCACAGTGAACTTTGGTGTTGACATTAATAAAGGTTCCAAGGATAATGATCCTTTGTTTATTGGCGCTGGGACCTTTGCATTTGACGCTGGTGAATTCCGCGCCGCATTCTTGTCTGAACAGAGCAGTGATGCAAGATTCTTAGTCGGTGGCGCATATGAACTCGATTTCGGTAAAATCGAGGCTGACTTCTTACAGAACAGTCCTGATAAAGGTGACGACACAAGTGCTTTCCAAGCTTCTATTAGTTTGGCCGACTTGGGACTCAAAGGAATCTTCGTATATGACGATGGTATCACCTTCGCAGATGGTGGCTTGGGCTTTGGTGTTGAATTCACCGGTATTGAGGACGTAGTGCTCGGTGCTAGAATGATGCTTGCTGACAAGAAAGAAGACGAAGGCGCAAACTTCAACGACTTCTACGCTGGCTACAACTTCGGTATCTTCGAGACCCGCGTCGGCATGTATACTACTCCTGAAGCCGATTATGATGATGGCGTCTTCTACGCCGCTGCTCACGTTGGTATGTGGTAAGATTTCCTAAGAAATTAGGAACTAAAAAAGACTCCCCGCAGGGAGTCTTTTTATTACGCAACTAAAGTTACTAGAAAATCATATATATCTACTTCTTCTTATTTTATTCTAAGGTCGATCATTCTATATACAATCTATGCCCACTAAAGGGAAGAAATAGCCCAAAGGTTCAGAACTGCTTTCAATCACTACTCAGTAATCTGCGACCATTAATGCTGGTACCTTTAACTTCACCCTCACCTGGCAAAAAGGTGGCTACCAATCTCCGTGGTGACCGGGCGGGACCAGATCCATTTCGACGTGGTTTTCGCCGGGTTATAAAAGTACAAGGCCCCGTGAGTCGGGTCCCAGCCGGACAGGGCCATACGTGCGGCTTTATAAGCCTGGGCGTTGGGGTTCATCCAGACCTGCCCATCCCGAACCGTACAAAACTCCCCTTTTTTGAAGATAATTCCCCACAGGCTATTGGGGAACTTGGCGCTTTCCAACCGGTTCAACAATACCGCGCCCACCGCTACCTGCCCTTCCAACGGTTCTCCTCGGGCTTCGGCGTGTATGACCCGCGCTAGAAGATTTAGATTGGCGTTCCACGCGGCTGCGTTAGGGTTCCTATTGGAATTATTGCTTTTGCTTCCGGAAGTGTTATCGTTAGCGCTGCTAACGCTATATGTCTTTCCTTGCCCTTGGTTTCCTCTGGAATTGTGATTGGACGAGTCATTATTTGATGAATTGCTCCAGGCATTGTGCACATAATCCACAGCGGAAGTCCTCTTTTCCGCCTTGTTTATTTCCTGTTCCTCACTAGTCTGCTCATTTTCTTTAGTTTCAGGCCGATCAAGACTACTCTTCTTTTTGCTTTGCTTTTGATCGGCAATAATTGTTTTCTTTGTAGTTAACCTTTGTTTGGCGTCAGTATGTTTTTCTCCTCCCGGAGAAAAAACCATTGCCAATAGCCCGCCGGTGAGCGGAATGAACCAGCCCAGAAGAATAATAAAGGCCACTCGTTGTATGGCCGTGGGTTCCAGAAATGTTCTCACCGCTATCACCTCCACATACGATGATAACATAGACTATTGGAAATATGCAGGCTTAATGATTTCATGTTATGTTAACTAAATCCAGTAAAATATAAGCTAATCGCGTCAACGATTAGCCCTTCATACAGCTGTTAAAATTACCTGTATCTCCTTACTCATCACCACGCCTAACACGAGTAATATAATAAGTATGGTTTATTAGTTGCAGAAATAAACTGCCTCGATATAACTTACCGGTATGCAAGTCCCAAACCGATAAAAACGGTATTCGTATAATCATCATACCCTAGATTAACCACGAACGGAGGTAGGATCCGGTAGAAGACTTGAAGTTCGGTAACTAAGAGTTCGTCCTGAATGTAATACTTTGGTCCGATCGTCAAAAAGAAATCCGCCCGCCGGTCTACGTATGTATATCCGCCCCCGATTAAAAGATTCAACCCATCTCTGGAATTAAGACCAATCTCGCCATAGAGGCCGGAATATCTCTCAAACTCCATAATGGTATTACTGAGCGAGATATCAAAAGAGGGGGTTTCACCCTCACCGTATTCAGAGGTAACCCTGGTCAGAATATCGTCCTGATGAAAGTAACCCATCTTATGATATTCCTGATCCTGATTCACGCTCAGCCAGACACAATTCTCCCAACCGATATAGGCTAAGCCGGGGGTGGCCACGGCTAGTAGTAAAATAAAGACCGCAAATAGTAAAAAACCTAGTTTTCTCTGCAAAATTATTTTCCCCTTTCTTTTATTACTTTTCATACTCCAGCATTGCCAGGGAAGATTCCATAGCAAATTAGGCACAGTAATATTCCCATAACAACTTACCTGAAATTTCTTCTTTCTTCCGAAAAGTCCTGCCTCTTTCTTAATCTTCTTTACCCTATTCCCTCGGCGCCTGGGAAAAGAGTTAGATAATAAATCCTCCTCTTAATTGAGTCTGGGTTACTGAAAGTAATTTCCCAGGTTATTTTGAATAAGATTAAGTAAAACGTCAGAACGAACCAACGAAAAAGCTCTTTGTGATTTAGTGTAGTACATCAGTAAGGGTGGGTGGGTGCTGGTATGCGTACAATTCTTGTGACCGGCGGCGCCGGATTTATTGGCAGCAATTTCATCCGCTTTTTAATGAAGAGATCCCCTTACTATCAAGTTGTCAATCTGGATAAATTGACTTATGCCGGAAATCCGGCCAACTTAAAACAGGTGGAAAACTGGAAACACTACCATTTTATACAGGGCGATATTTGCTGCCGGGAGCTTGTTGAAGATATCTTCCAGGAATTCTCCGTCGATTGTCTCGTGAATTTTGCCGCTGAGACCCATGTTGACCGGAGCATAATTACACCGGAAGTCTTCATCCAAACCAATGTTTTGGGAACCGTTAACCTGTTAAATACAGCCAAAAGACACTGGGAGAAGACACCGCAATCAATAAGCGATAAGAAGTTCATTCAGATCTCCACTGATGAAGTCTACGGTTCCTTGGGAAAAGAAGGCTACTTTACGGAGACGACTCCCCTCGATCCGCACAGTCCTTATGCCGCCAGTAAGGCCGCTGCGGATCTGCTCGCCAAATCTTATTTTGATACTTATGGCCTGCCAGTTAATATTACTAGGTGTAGTAATAACTATGGTCCCTATCAGTTTCCGGAAAAACTCATTCCCCTGGTGATCACCAATGCCTTACACAAAAGGGATATTCCTGTATACGGAGACGGTTTAAACGTTAGAGATTGGCTATATGTAGAAGATCACTGCGCAGCCATTGCCCTGGTTATGCAGAAAGGTAAGGCAGGAGAGATCTATAATATTGGCGGGCATCAAGAAAAAACCAATTTACAATTAATCAAAACGATCCTCACCTATCTTCATGACAATGTTGATTCCTCCATCACTGAGAACCTAATTAAGTATGTGGAAGATCGGAAGGGTCATGACCGCCGTTATGGGATTGATCCCACCAAAATCCATGCGGAACTGGGCTGGTCGGCTAAAATTTTACTAGATACAGGGATTGAAAAGACAATCAGATGGTATCTTGATCATGAGGAGTGGACCAGAGATTTAATCGCGCAAGGTTCCCCACAGCTTGATCTAGAGTCACATGGAAGCGGTGACGGCCTGTGAAACACTTTACAATTACTGAAACAGGAATTGAGGGACTGCTCATCATAGAACCAAAAATATTCCCGGATGAACGAGGTTATTTTATGGAGACCTATAATTACCGGGAACTAAAGACCGCCGGCTTAGATGCTTCCTTTGTGCAGGAAAACCAATCCAAATCAAAAAAGGGTGTTTTGCGCGGACTTCATTTTCAAAAAAAACACCCGCAAGGCAAACTGATACGGGTTTTATCAGGAGAAGTTTTTGATGTGGCGGTGGACCTGCGTCCAGGTTCCGAGAGTTATAGGAGATGGTTTGGGGTAATCCTCTCCGCGGAAAACAGGAAGCAGCTTTACATCCCGCCCGGGTTTGCCCACGGTTTTCTGGTTCTCTCCGCAGAAGCTGAATTTGCTTATAAATGTACTGCCTATTATCACCCGGAAGATGAGAGCGGAATCATCTATAACGATCCGCAGCTTAGGATTGAGTGGCCCTCCATAAGTGAAGATGAATTAATAATTTCAGCGAAGGATCGACATTGGAATCATCTTGAATAAATCTCCTGTATAGTCTCGCACTTGCACAAAATTAATATGTCTAGATCAAAAACAACTAAATATATAAAAAAAACTCTTATATTTTTGTATACCGTATAACGATCTGTAGTAGTAGGCGGCTAATGAATTCAAGGGATTTACAGTAAGTAGTATTAAATATTAAAAGTATAAATTAACCCCCCTGGCATAAAACAGGGGGGTTTTAATAAGCTTTCTGGCAACGACCTACTCTCCCAGCCGGTCACCCGACAAGTACCATCAGCGCTGAGGGGCTTAACTGCCGTGTTCGGTATGAGAACGGGTGGTTCCCCCTCGCCATTGTCACCAGAAAAGGTATAAACTTTTAGGATTTTCTCGTTCGACTTAATCTACACCTTATGCCTGATTTGTCTCAAACTGTTGGTTAAGCACTACA
>Ga0079223_10000341_pt1 | contig 22659 bp, 16 predicted proteins | sample Stecom2011_FD_75072 | JGI IMG/M metagenome (GOLD analysis project Ga0079223, IMG submission 75072) | Agricultural soil microbial communities from Utah to study Nitrogen management - Steer compost 2011 | ecosystem: Environmental > Terrestrial > Soil > Agricultural land | place: USA: Utah...
GAAGTGGAAATCTGGCTGAAAGAAACTCCAAGATCCAGGATAATACCACTGACCTTGGTGATTCGTTCCAGAGCCAGCCGAGTCCTCATATTAACAAAATTATCATTGAATATCTTCAACCGCTTTCTGTATTGTTCAGCCAAGCCACGATTATATTCTATCGCCTCAATATCACGATCAAAGGCAAATAGCAGCAGACTCTCATTCGCCTGTAAGATCGCTTTAGAATGACCACCTCCCCCTAAAGTGCCATCGACATAGATCCCATTATCTCGCAGATTAAGGTAGGATATCGATTCGTTGAGTAAGACCGGGTTGTGATATGTTTTCATATTCTGTAGTTGATAGCTTTGAAATTATCTGAGTGATATTGCAGCTTCTTCTTCCTCTCTTCTCTGAACTTCTCAGGATTCCAGAGAGATATATAATCACCTTCGCCTTTGATGATTACAGAGTCTTCTATACCAACATCATCTAAAAGAAAACTGTCTATCCTGATTCGGCCGGGTCCTTCCAGTTCTCTTTTGGACAATGCAAACTCAATAAGACTATTCATGAACATTTTATCTCGTTCATCACCATGTTTCAGTTTGTCTATTATGGCATTCCAGTTATCAAGCGGATAAACGGCCAGATTAGTCCCTTCTGAACCCATGGTTACTATGACTGTTTGCTTGGAGGACGCACTGAAACTCTTTTTGAAAACAGCAGGAAGAGTGATTCTGTTATTATGTACAGCGTTTTCGAAAACACCTAAAAAATCACCAGACATTTGACCTCCAGCCTCTGCAACAATCTTTAAGTTGACTCGATTTGAACTATTTTGACTACCAATGACAAAATTTGACTAAAAGATTCTGGACGTCAAGGAATTTCTTTAATAATGGGGTAAATTCTTTGTTTTTCTCGCAGCACAGTGACTGGTCAGGAGCGCTATCTCTTTGTATTCCAAGCAATTGGCCCCTGAGAGGAAATTGTTCAAAAAAAGAATGAAATGAACAGGCTTACCTGTTACGGCATCAGATAAGTGCGACGCTTATTAATTTCTTTACACGAGATAGAATGGGTAACTGCTGAATCTCGTTTCACAGAGATGAATTGTTCAATTCTGATATTTATTGACTATAATCAGTATAAAAGTGATATACAACTCAGTGAGGTAACTATGAATCTACAGAGTCTGGACACACCTGCATTACTAATCGACAGGATAAAGCTAAACGTCAATATAGATGAGATGGCAGAGTTATGTAGCATAGCGAGGGTGAAACTCCGGCCTCACATCAAGACGCATAAGATAGGTGAGATTGCTCTTACTCAGAATGAACTGAGTGGTAATGGAATAGCTGTTGCCAAGTTGAGTGAAGCTGAAGTAATGATTGATATTGGGATATCGGATATCCTGATAGCCAATCAGATTATCGGGGAGAAGAAGATAGTGAGATTAAGCCGTTTAGCGCGTTCATCATCAATCAAACTCTGCGTTGACAGTAAGGTGGGGATAGATCAGTTAGAGAGATATCTCAATACAGGAGATAAGAAATTAGAGTTATTCATTGAGATTGATACTGGAATGAAAAGAGCGGGGCTTACAAACATTTCTGAAGTAATTGAACTGGTAAGATATATTAATAAGAGTAGAAAGCTAACTTTTATCGGCTTGATGAGCCATTCTGGTAATATATATGGAGCAGAAAACAGAGCACAGGTTATTCGAATTGCAGCCGGGGAGATAATAAAGATAAATAGTATAGCAGAAAGTTTACGAGAATCTGGAGTAACAGTAAAGGAGATCAGTGTCGGTTCTACACCCTCAGCCCTTTATTTAACAAAAGCTAAGGGTATAACTGAATTCAGGCCTGGAAACTACATCTTCAATGATAATATTCAGATCTCTTTAGGTGTAACCCCGGTCGACAAATGTGCACTAACAGTAATGGCAACAGTTATCAGCAGGCCGACGAGAGATCGTATCATTATCGATGCCGGCAGCAAGTGTCTCGGTCTTGACAGAGGAGTTCATGGATCTCAGCTCATAACAGGTTATGGGCTAATAAGAGAACACCCATCAGCAATTATTGAAAGATTGTCAGAAGAGCATGGCATAATCAGGGTTCGGGAGGATAATCCTCTCAGAATAGGTGATCGAATAACGATCATACCTAATCATGCCTGCTCTGTGACAAATCTCTTTGATCTTGCTTATGTAATTGAGCAAGATCGGGTTGTTAACTCCTGGCAGATCATAGCTCGCGGTAAAGTAACCTGAAACCTGCTATTTTTTTAGCTTTGTTATCTTTGCTGCACAAACCTTGTATTCCGGTATTTTTGCTACCGGATCTACTGCGTTGATAGTGAGACGATTTGCAGGAGCCTCGACGAAGTGGAAGGGGACATATATTGTTCCGGCACGCATCTTTTTTGTTACAAATGCCGGTATTTCAATACTTCCTCTTCTTGTCGATACTTCCACAGGTTCACTGTTTGATATTCCCAGCTTTTCGGCATCAAAGACCGATATCATTACCGAGGGCTTACCGATATTATTCAATCCTTTTGATTTCCTGCTCATTGTTCCGGTATGGAACTGCTCAAGAATCCTTCCGGTTGTCAGTATTAATGGATATTCTTCATCTGGAAGTTCAGCTGGTTCTTTAAACTCAATCTCATGGAACAAGCCGAGGCCTCGAGCAAATTTATCTTTATGAAGGTAAGGTGTTCCCGGATGTTCAGTTGTCGGGCAGGGCCATTGCAGACCGTTAAGACCAATCCTGTCCCAGGTGATACCAGCATAAGATGGGGTAGTGAGATTTATCTCTTCTGTGATCTCTTTGACTGTCCTGTAATTCCAATCGGATCCCATAGTATTAGCTATGAGTTGAGTTATTTCCCAGTCATCTTTTGCCTCACCGGGTGCAGGTAAAGCGATATTAAGTCTCTGAACCCTTCTTTCGGTATTAGTAAAATGTCCCTCTTTTTCAGCGAATGAACTAGCTGGAAGAACGACATCGGCGAATTCAGCTGTTTCGGTCAGAAAGATATCCTGGACAACCATAAATTCGATGTTTCCTAGGGCTTTAGCAACATGATGTTGATCCGGGTCACTCAAGAAGGGATTCTCTCCCATAATATACAAAGCTTTCAGCTTTCCATCGTAAGCGGTATCTATTACATCTGTAACAGTGAGGCCGATTTTGTCTGACATAGGCCTACCATAAATCTTCTCGAACTTCTCTTTGACCTTCGGATCGGTTACTTTCTGATATCCGGGATAGACATTAGGTAAGCCACCCATATCACATGCACCTTGAACATTGCACTGACCTCGAAGAGGATTTACGCCACCGCCTGGAATACCAAGATTACCGCATAACATCTGCAGGTTAGCTACAGATTTAACGTTATCAGTACCGGTTGTATGCTGAGTAATACCCATAGAGTAGAATACTGATCCAGTCTTTGCTTTAGCAAACATCTCAGCTATTTCTTTCAATGTCTCAGCTGGAATACCGGAAAGTTTTTCCACATTCTCGGGAGAATATTTATCTTTCATTATTTCTTCTTTAAAGGCATCGAAGTTTTCACAGCGATTAGATACATATTCCCTGTCTTCCCAGCCATTTTTCAGAATAATCTGCATAATCCCGTTAAGAACAGCAACATCAGAACCAGGTCTATGAGAAGCATATATCTCAGCATAATCTGCTAATCTGATCTTCTTAGGGTCGATTACTATTAACTTACTCTTACCGTCGCGAACAGCTTTCTTGATTCTTGCCGATATTACGGGATGAGCAGCTGTTGTATCAGAACCTGTAACAAGGATTACATCAGCTTTTCTTATATCATTGATATCATTTGTCATTGCTCCGCTTCCAAACGAGGCAGCCAGACCGGCCACCGTTGAGGAGTGGCATAACCTCGCACAGTGGTCGACATTGTTGGTTCCTATCTCCCTCCTCATGAACTTCTGAAAAGTATAGTTCTCTTCATTAGTCACTTTTGCAGAGCACAGACCAGCGATAGAATCTGAGCCATGTTTCTCTTTTATCTCTTTAAATTTGCTTGCGACGAGCTTGATAGCTTCATCCCAGGAAGCTTCCTGAAAAACCCCGTTACTGTCTTTAATCAGAAGAGTAGTTAATCTCGTCTCGTCATTAACGAAATCATAACCGTATCGTCCTTTGATACAGAGCATACCCTTATTGGCTTCTGCATCTTCTACTCCGGTAACTCTCACTATTTCGTTTCGTTTACGATCAATATGCAATTCGAGCTGACAACCAACCCCGCAGTAGGGGCATACAGTTGTAACTCTATCGAATTCCCATGCTCGTCCTTTACCCATAGCATTTTTATCAAGAAGTGCACCAACCGGGCAGAGCTGAACACATTCTCCACACTGAACGCAGGTCGAATCTCCAAGTGGCAGGTTATCATCAAAAGCTATTCTGGTTTCGAATCCCCGCTCTGAGAAATTAATTACTTCGTTTACAACGGTATTATTACAACCTTCGACACATCTCCCGCACTGAATACATTTAGAACGGTCAACATAGACCATCTCGCTGCTTTCATCGTAATCGACAGTTTTGGGTGCCAGGTCGAATGATGGTCGTTCAATACCGAGATAATATGCTGCATCCTGTAATTCACACATACCATTCTGTTCACAGGACAGGCAGTCATGTTTTCCTGACGATAAGAGAAGATCGACGATCAAACGTTGATGAGCTTTAACATCTTCAGTATCTGTTCTGACTTTCATACCATCTTTTACTGGTAAATTACATGATGTCTGCAGACCACGCATGCCCTCGACTTCTACTACACAGACTCTACATTTGCCTGCAGGACCAATCTTGGCATGATAGCATAGTGATGGAACGTAGATTCCGTTATCTCGGGCAACTTGCAGCACGGTTTGGCCCGGAGCTGCTTCGTAAGTTTTCCCGTTAATAAGAATCTTCATGAAACCTCCTTTAAGTACAACTATTTTTTTATACTAATTCGCTTGTTTTATATAGCCGGCAAAATCTTCAGGGAAATACTGAAGTGCCGATCTGATTGGCATTTGTGGTGACTGTCCCAGGGCACAGAGACTGACCTGCATCCCTTCAGATACTGATAACATCTGTTGCAGATCGCTCTCCGAGCCTTTGCAACGTAAAACTCTCGTGATCAGCCTGTAGAGTAACTCGGTACCCTTGCTGCAGGGAGAGCATTTGCCACACGATTCGTGCCGGAAAAATCTCAGTATAGACCAGAGCATTTCAGCGATACATTTTTCTTCGCTCATTACCAGAATAGCTCCAGAGCCCAGAACAGCCTTAAATTCTGCCAGGTTATGAAAATCCATTTTGACATCGAGTAAATGTGGAGGAATGAAAGCTCCTGCAGCACCGCCTACCAGGGCTGCTTTGAACTTCTTGCCATGTAGCATTCCTCCGCCGTAATGATCGATAATCTCTCGGAGTGTTGTTCCCATATCTACTTCGCATAAACCAGGATTCTGTACATCACCCATGATCGTATAAACTTTGGTACCGCAACTCTCAGGTGTTCCTATTGTTTTAAACCATTCAGCTCCTTTAAGTATGATTGAGGGAACATTACTGATAGTTTCAACATTGTTAACCACAGTCGGTTTCTGCCAGATTCCGGCTACTCCGGGGAATGGCGGTTTTACTCTTGGATTACCACGTTTCCCTTCCAGTGATTCGATCATAGCCGTTTCTTCACCGCAAACATAAGCACCAGCTCCGATCTTAATATCAATATCGAAATCGAAACCACTCTCGAAGATGTTCTTACCGAGGAAACCGTACTCATAAGCCATATCAATAGCCTTTCGAAGACGATCAATACACAATTTGTATTCCCCTCTGATGTAGATATAACCTACAGTAGCGCCTATGGCATATCCAGCAATCATCATACCCTCAAGAAGTTTGTGGGGATCACCTTCCATAATAAGACGATCCTTAAAAGTTCCCGGTTCTCCTTCATCGGCATTAACCAGCAGATACTTCTGTTCATCCTTCAAGGGAGCAGTAAAACTCCACTTCAGACCGGTAGGGAATCCAGCTCCGCCACGACCTCTGAGACCAGAGTTCTTCACCTCTTCAACGATCTCTTCCGGTTTCATTTTTAAAAGTGCTTTTAACCATGCTTCGTAACCATCGTAGCCAAGATATTCGTCTATACTCTCCGGGTTGATAATCCCAGAATGCTCAAGCACCACTCTCTTCTGAGTACTCAGACTCAGGCTGTGGTACTGTAACTCTCCAGAGATAAGGTGTTTTACCTTCCTGCCTTTTAAGAGGTGCTCTTTGATAATAACAGGTATATCGTCTCTCTTTACATTACGATAGATGATATTATCAGGAAGGATAAGTAGACAAACCTCCTGATCAAAATATCCCAACGAACCGGTAGGTAAAACCGCTATCTCATCGTCCAGATTGTTTTTCTTTAATTCCTGGATAATCAGACTTTCAATCTCTCTGGCACCTGCCAGGAGTGAAGCCTCATCCATGCTAACAAGAATATGTGATCGATAATACTTCATTTTTCATCCCATCTTACTTAGTTTTTTAGAATTCCTCTTCAGCTAACAGTTCTTCTTTCTGAAGTGCAGTAACCTCTGGGTGTATACCCGGAATTTTACTGATAGCATTGACCGGACATACTTCCTGACAGGTCCCACATTTTACACAATCTATCTGATCTATCTCGTATTTATCCTCTCTGCTTCCTGATATGCACTTAACCGGACATTTCTGCGCACAAAGTGAGCAGCCGATACATTTCTCCTTGTCGATGAGGAAATAGTAAAGATCCGGGCAGACACAGGAGGGACATACTTTGTCTGTAATATGTGCCTGATACTCTGGATAAAAGTAGCGTAAAGTGCTAAGAACTGGATTGGGTGCTGTCTGACCTAACCCACATAGTGAGAGTCTTTTGATCATATTCCCGAGTTCTTCCAATCTGGCCAGATCACTCTCTTCTCCTTTGCCGTCACAGATCTTCTCCAGAATTTGCAGCATCTCTTTCAAACCGACCCGGCAGGGAACACATTTACCGCAAGATTCTTCCACAGAGAACTCCAGGAAGAATTTGGCAATATTGACGATACATTTTGAATCATCAATAACGATAACTCCACCTGAGCCCATTATCGAGCCTTTCTCTTTCAGTGACTCATAGTCGATCTGTGTCTCGAGATGTTCGGAAGTAAGGCATCCTCCGGAAGGTCCACCTAATTGAACCGCTTTGAGCTTTCTTCCGTTGATTATTCCTCCACCAACGTCGTAAACCAGTTCCTTAAGGGTAATACCCATTGGAACTTCTATCAAACCTGTATTTTTGACATCTCCAGTCAAAGCAAAGACCTTGGTTCCTTTACTGGTCTCAGTCCCAAAGCTGGCGAACCATTCAGCCCCTTTCTCGATTATCTTTGGAATGTTAGCCAGTGTTTCGACATTGTTTACTATTGTCGGTTTACCCCAGAGGCCAGCTTCAGAAGGATAAGGGGGTTTGGGATTGGGTTCACCACGTTTGCCTTCTATCGAAGCGATAAGGGCAGTCTCCTCACCACAGACAAAAGCACCTGCTCCTTTTCTTACCTCAAGGTCAAAAGAGAAGCCACTATCGAAAATATTCTCACCAAGTAAGCCCATCTCTTTTGCCTGTTCAATAGCCAGCAAAATTCGTTCGATCGCTAAAGGATACTCAGCACGAATGTAGAAATATCCCTTTTCAGCTCCAACGGCGTAAGCTGCAATTGCCATACCTTCCAGGATACGATGAGGATCGCCTTCGAGCAGAGAGCGGTCCATAAAAGCACCCGGATCTCCTTCATCACCGTTACAGATGATATATTTGGGTTTCACAGGATTAGATCTGGTAAACTTCCACTTCAAAGCTGTTGAGAAACCACCACCACCCCGACCTCTCAAACCGGAACGTTCTATTAAATCAATAGTATCTTCAGGAGACATCTCAGTCAGTACTTTTCCTAATGACTCATAACCACCCTGAGCGATATATTCATCAATACTTTCTGGATTAATGAAACCGCAGTTTTGCAGTGCCACCTTATTCTGTTTCTTGAAGAATGGTATATCCTGTAGTTCAATAGCCGGCTTCTCATGAACATCAGAAGCCATTAGCCGCCTGACAGGACGACCTTTAAGAAAATGCTCTTCAACGATCTCTTCTATATCTTCGACCGCAACTTTTCGATAGAAGACTCCTTCCGGATAGATCATCATCACTGGTGCATAGTCACATGGTCCCATACAGCCAGTCTCGATTATGTTGGTTTCTCCCAGTAAATCTTTCTCTTTTAAAACTTCGATCAGCCTGCTCTTTATTTTAGCAGCACCGGCTGAGACGCATCCCGAACCAAAACAGATTAGGACATCAATTCTCTTAAATATCATTAAGACACCTCTTTATAATATATTAGTTATACCTTCATTTAAATAGCTTCTGATAAAACTGGTTACTTCGGGGTGAGATAGGGGTACATCTCCCAGTTCTTGTTTTATCTCCTCTGTATCGAAGCTAAATTCTCGTCTCTCATCATTTTCGTCAACTGCTTTCAGAGTCAGACGGAAATCAGTCTCCTGATGGCCGAAAATTGCAGCTACTATTGTATCACCAATATCTCCCAAAGGCATACGGTCTATATGATCAAGTCGAAATTCAGCAGTAATCACTGTCCCTTTGTTCAGTTCACTCGTCATCTCGAAGGATCCATCACAGAGTTCAGCATTCTGTTTGAACAATGGTATACCGAGACCCACTTTTTTTACTCTATCTGTCTTGGTTGTAAAAAAGGGGTTTTGCGAGTTGATAAGCATATCTTCGTCCATCCCGTGTCCATCGTCTTCAACCCGAATCTTCAAGCTATTCTCCTTCTTATTGATTTCGATACTGATCTGAACAAGGCTGGATTCAGCTCTGGCAGAATTCTCGATAATGTCCAGGAGGTGTAGTGATATATCTTCCATAGGATATCATTAACTGGCTGTCATATATCTACTGAGGATATCCTGTAACTGTTTACGGCTATCTATTCTACCGTATGTATCTTCCCCGATAACGAAGACCGGTGCCAGAGAACAGGCACCTACACAGCGAACGGCAGTCAGGGTAAACAGCTTGTCTTCTGTAGTCTCTCCAAGCTCGATGTTAAGTATTTCTGATAACATCTGGATTATTCGTGGTGCTCCCTTGACATAACAGGCTGTTCCAGTACAGACGTTAATAACATATTTTCCCCGTGGCTTCATGGTGAATGCATTATAGAATGTAACTACTCCGTAAACCTTGTTAACTGGAATATTCATCTCATCAGCGACATACTGCTGTACCTCTACCGGTAAATAGCCAAAGATGTTTTGAGCATGATGAAGAATCTCGATCAGTGGATTTCTTAAATTCTTCTTCTGCTCGATCACAACTTTCAACTGCTGGTAGAGTTGTTTATCATCGTGCATACTACCTCCCTGTTCTTCTATCTTTTTTTTTAGTTATAATTATCATTCAAACGACATATTTCCTGGACCCGATTTTTTGGCAAGCAAATCTGATCTCTTTCAATGTAGCTTCTTCAAGGAAGAAATCTGTATAACCCGAACCGATCTCTTTCAGATAATGAGCATCCGAGTTTCTGATAAACGGATAGTTCGTTAATTCAGGACGGATTTTCAGAAATTCGGGCAGGTCACACCCTGCGGTAATCCCGAGAGCCGGGAACTCAATATCTGACGGAATGAAGCCAAGTTGACCAATTATACTGTATGTTTCAGCGTCTATATGGGCCGGGAAATAGAAGCAGTCCAGTAGTGTTAATTTCTCGATCAGATCCTGAAGTGACCAGGTGGATGAATTGATGAGCGCCTTATCTTCGAAACGGATTATATCCTCATTCTCGTCGATCACGACCTGATCTCCAAAAAAATCGGGATTGTTCGTTACGGGGAGAAGAGATTCATACAACTCACTGTCAAATTCTCGAGCCAGATCATTATTATCGAAGAGAGCGATAATGTGTATCTCTTCAATAGTCTGAATTTCGACACCCCAGAAGAATATCAAGCCGAGGGATTCGGCAATTTTTTGATAAACGGGACAGTTTGCCATCGAGTTATGATCTGTGACAGCAATAATTGATAACCCCTTCTCGACTGCCCGGTTGGCTACATTATGTGCAGACATTTCCAGCCCACCGCAGGGAGATAGCACAGAGTGGATATGCAGATCGGCTCGATACCAGTTCAAGGAGCGTCTCGTAATATGCTTACAGGGATTTATTCGTGCAGAAGTGTATACAACCTTCCCGCAACCTCGAAGCTCGGAAGTGTTGTCGTTATCAGACAAATGTTCTCGGTCTCTGCTTTGGAGATGACATCTTTATCGGGCTTGATCCCTTTAGCAAAGACTATGCAGGGGATGTTGACCAGAGAGGCTACTGCTACTGAATTCAGATGCCGCATAATTGTTATCCAAACCTGGTTTTCTTTGGCATTACCCATGACATCACTCAACAGGTCTGATACATATCCATCTTCGATTAATATCCCGTCAATTTTAATTCCCGGTGTTAATACCTCACCGTCTATACTTTCGATGAATCTTTTCAAGGGTATACCCATTATTACCTCTTTGCTTTACTATTTTACTTCACTCTTTTTCTTCATTCTTCTCAATCTAACCAGGCAGTCGTCTAACTTCGACCGACCCTGAACAATATCTTCAGCTAATGCGCGACAGGTAGGAGAGCCACACACTCCACAATCGAGCCCCGGCAACATCTTCTCTATCTCCTTGACTTTCTTCATCTTAGCAAGAGCACTTCTGATATCTTTATCGAGTTCCATGATCGATCGTGGTTCCAGTTGCTCTACATCGAAATAGCCCTCTTTATAGAGACGGAAGAAATAGTCGTTATCGATCTCTTTACGCTTTGTCTTTTTAACTATTTTTTTGATTCGGCTGGCAGCAACAAAGGGGTTTTCTACATTCAATTCTCCACCTACGCAACCAAGCTGGCAATTCTTCAGTTCGATATAATCGTACTGGTCAAGACGATGGCTTTCAATATTGGAAAGGATATCGATAACATTATGAATACCACTAACAGCAAGTGTTTCTATGTCATCGGCTGCGACCTCTTCTGCCTCCATACCGGAAATAGCCCAGCTCAGCCCGTTGGCAAAACTAGAGATTTCTGTGTCATCATCACACAGTTTCTTTTGTATATCCATAACCTGTGAATATATCTCACTGATAGCAATTGCCCCATCATGGAGATGCTTGTATGTCCCCTCCGGCTGATGAACTGCCGTGATCTGTGAAGAACTAGGTACTATCAGAAAAATCCCGATTTCATCCTCTTTCAGCCCCTGTTCTCTGGCAATCTTATCTCGATAATACTTAGCGAGCATACTCATCGGTGATTCAATGTGTAAAAGATTCTTGACGAGTGACGGAAACCGGACCTGTACCAGTCTTACTATCGCAGGGCAATTACTGGATAGAACCGGTCTGATTTGAGGATGGCTCCTTATGTAGTCGCGGATGATGTCAGCTGTCACATTAGTTATCATTGCCTGCTCGGCAATTTCATCGAAACCGAGGTGGAGCAATGCTTTCAAAGCTTTCTCATAACCTATCTCTTCGCTAAATTGACTCTCATAAGAGGTAGAAATCACAGCAAGACGATATTTAAACTTGTAGATGTCGCTCAAAGGATCGGATTTGATATAGAGAGCATTGACCGGACAGACTTTCACACATTGACTACAGTCGATACAACGAGTCGAATCAATAACTGCTTTGCCTTCCCGGACTCTGATTGCCTCTGTTGGGCAGACGCGCACACATTTCGTGCAACCGACACATTTATCTCTATCCAGTTCTACAGCATGAAAAAATTCTTTCGTTTCTTTTTTCTCTTCAGACATCCTGTTTGTCCTCAAATAAAATCATTATTGCCAGATATGTATTGCTTCCTACTCCTGATCTTATATACAGCAGATCGCTATTCTTCTTGATATTAGGAAGACCCAGTCCGGCACCAAAACCCATCTCTCTGGCCAGCTCATCAGCTGTTGAAAACCCGGGTATCATAGCCCGCTCGATATCTTCTATTCCCGGACCCGTATCCTCAAAAATGATCAGAATATAATCCTGATAAATATATGCCAGGACTGTGCCGCCATTGGAATGAGCTGTGACATTGATCTCCGCTTCATAACTGGCAACTGCAACCCGGCGTAGTATCTCTGGATTTACCCCAAGTTTCTTTAAAAAGAGTTTGATCTCTGAAGAAGCTCTACCAGTCTTAATATAATCCTTCGCTTCTATTGTAAAGTCCAGTTGCATCTCCGGTTCAGGCGGATTAGTGATCAACTCTTTGCTCTTTTCTTCGAGCGAGGATAAACAATCCCAGTATTCCGACAAATGATTAGATTTTGCAGCTTCTGAGCCCATTATTATAAAGTATCCCGCTAGATTTGTAGAGGGTGAAGGCTGTGGAAATCATCGGTAGATCTCGTTCATTAGCCATGTCGATCAATTCCTGGCTTGGCTTCTTGCCCCTGACGAATACTATTCCCAGTATATCGATCATATCAGCAAGGCGGATAACCTGAGGATTTGTTAATCCGGTTAACAGCAAGGTCGGTTCTTTAGTACACATCAGAATATCACTGATTAGATCAGAACCGAAAGCACACGGCACCTCTCGCTCCAACTGCTCTTCGGTTGAAAATACTTCTGCTTCAAGCAATTTTGCTATCTCTTTAAATTTCATCGTCCTTTCCTTCTATGATTACTTTGTTCATCTTATGCCACCTTCCTTCTATCAAATTGAACGTCAACGAAAAACTCCTGTTACTCTCTCAAGAGACCAGTATCTAGACAATAGCTCATGATCTCATAAAAATCTCGCCCAAAAAAATCTGCCTGCTTGATGATCGTTTCTCTGTCCGGCTCCGAATAGGCATCATAGATCCCGATAACATGCATTCCTGCTCGCTTCCCGGCCTGAATACCGGCCAGGACATCTTCGCAGACAAGACAGGTCGAGGGGGAGACCTGCAACTCTTTCGCTACTCTTAGAAAAATATCGGGATATGGCTTACCCTTTATTTCTCGACATCCGGTCACTATCGAAGAAAAATAGCCAAGAATTCCGTGTGCTTCCAGTACCTTCGTTGCCAGAAAAAGCGTGTTACTAGTTCCAATACCGATCTTTACCTCGTTCTCTTGTAGAAAATCAAGGAACTCTATCAGTCCCGGCTTCAGTTGGATATCTGTTTCATAATGATCAGCCACTAATTCCGTCCACTCTGAGATGATCTCCTCTATGCTCTCTTTCAAAGAAAATTTCTGTTTGAAATATCGAGCTACTTCGATAAAGCTGTTACCCTCTTCGATATCGAGAAAAAGATTCTCCGGAACTTCCAGATTACGTCGCGATAGATACTCTCTGTCAACCTCTGTCCAGACTCCCATTGAGTCGATCATCGTTCCGTCAAGATCAAATATTGCTCCTTTTATCTTATGCATTAAACCACCTTATACAGCTATAAAGCAATATTCCGCAATTTTCTGTCAACCAAAACATTTGCCAATCCCTTATATCCCATACCAGGGCTAAATTGACAGAGCCGGAGAAAGATAGCAGTCGTAAAAGTGGAGTGCTAAAAAGATCGTTGACAGATATCACTTATTACATTATTTTGTCTAAAAAACAAAAGGAAGGAGGATATAAGAGAGATGACAGAAAAGGAAGCTAAGAAAGGACAATTGAGTATCCATACTGAGAATATATTTCCAATCATTAAAAAATGGCTCTATTCTGAGCATGATATTTTTGTGCGAGAGTTGATTTCTAATGCAATTGATGCACTTCAGAAGAGGAAAGTAGTCGATGATAAGGTCAAGGAAGATGATCTCAGGGTAGAGATAAAGATCAGGAAGAGTAAACGGACGATCGAGATTATAGACTATGGAATCGGTATGACGAAGGGTGAGATCGATAAGTTTATCAACCAGATAGCATTTTCTGGTGCTGAAGAATTCATCGAGAAATATAAAGACAAACAGTCGAATATAATTGGTCACTTTGGCCTTGGATTCTATTCATCTTTTATGGTAGCTGATAAGGTTACTATCGATTCACTCTCCTGGCGCAAGGGCACGAAACCAGCCTACTGGGAATGTGATGGTTCTACAACCTATGCTATCAGTGAAGGTAGTAGAAAAGAACCTGGAACGACTGTGACTGTTCATCTGAATAAGGATTCCAGCGAATATCTCGATTTTAATCGGATGCGTGAGCTAATCGAGAAGTATTCCAACTTCGTTCCTTTCCCAATTGTTCTCGACAAGAAGGTAATCAATCAGAAAGAAGCTCTCTGGAATAGAAAGCCGACTGAGGTGAGCGAAGAGGAGTACAAAGAGTTCTACAAATCTGTATTTCATGATTTCCAGGATCCTCTTTTCTGGATCCATCTCAACGTCGACTATCCTTTCATATTGAAGGGGATTCTCTATTTCCCCAAAATTACGACACAACTGGAGTTACAGCGAGGCAAGGTCAAGCTCTATTGCAATGATGTCTTTGTAGCCGATAATCTACAGGAATTCATACCGGAATTCCTGCTTCTGCTGAGAGGTGGAATAGATATTCCTGATATACCACTGAACGTGTCACGAAGCTTTTTGCAGCAGGATCAGAACGTTAGAAAGATCTCAAAGTATATCATTAAGAAGGTCTCTGATTACCTCAATGAACTCTTCAGGGAGGATAGAAAGAAATATGAACAGTACTGGGATGACATTCACCAGTTTATCAAGTTCGGTGCTATTACAGAAGAGAACTTTTATGAAGGTGTAAAGGACATAATCATCTTCAAAAATGCAAATGGTGAATATAAGACTCTGCAGGAATATATAAGTGTTCTGAAGGATGACAAGAAGCCGAAGAAACTCTACTATGCAGCAGGTGAAGATACTCAGGTTTCTTATCTCAACATGATGAAAGAGGCCGGCAAGGAAGTTATCATCGCCAGTGACATAATAGATACTCATCTCTTTCAGCATCTGGAAATGAAGAATAGTGATATCGTTTTCACACGTATCGATTCCGAATTGAACGAAGATTTTGTTGAGAAGGAAAAACAGGAACTGGTTGATTCGGATAATAAGACTGAGTTAGACAGATTAAAGGAGATCTTTGAGCAAGGGCTGGACAATAAAGACATCAAGGTTGAGGTAAAAAGGCTAAAAAACAAGGATATACCCGGTCTAGTAGTATTCAATGAATTTATGCGGAGAATGCAGGATATGAATAGTGTTATCTCCAGACAGGAGAGCAGCCTGTTACAGAACCACGAATTTATCGTCAATGCTGATAATCCAACAGTAAAGAAGATCTTGAAGCTAAAGGCTACCGGAAAAGAAGAGAAGGTGAAACTCCTCTGTCGATATCTGCATAACCTCTCTCTCATGGAACAGAAACAGTTCACTGGCAAAGAACTGAGCAGTTTTGTTAATGAGACCTATAAAATCCTTGATCTAATCTAACAAAAAGTTTTCATGCCATATCAAATCAGAGAAGAGCGAAGAATCTGAAAAAAACTTGCTTAATACGGCTTTTGGTATCAAATCTGCATTGTTACACTTCTGGTGTAATTCTCCAGAGAGACAAAGAAAGATATAGCCGGCAAGGTTTTCGGTTAACTATAGTAGAAGTTAGTTTTAAAGATGACAAGGAGTTATGATGAAATTATACAGAAATAACCGTAGGGGAATATTCTTGCGTTTAGAGGCTTTGCTGACTCTGGTATTCCTCTATACAGTGGTTCATTTAAGTGCTGCCTATTTTGAGTTCCTCCCGACAGAAGTCGAGTTACCTGACGGTACTATTATAGATTGCTATGCATCGGGCGATGAGTTTTTCAACTGGACACACGATGAAGATGGCTTTACACTGATTGTAGGTGCAGATGGTTATTACTATTACGGAATTAGAGATGGTGAATATGTAGTTCCTTCGGAGCATCGTGTCGGTAGTGTCGATCCTGCCGAAGTTGGTCTTGAGCCCTGGGCTAAAGTCTCAAAGAGGGTTTATCAGGAACGACGAGCAGTATTCAGCGAGCCGATAGAGCGGTCATCGGTCAGGGCACCACACACCGGGACAATGAATAACCTGGTTGTTTACATTCGCTTCTCCGATGATACGGAGTTTACAATTCCACGCACAAGTTACGATATCCAGTTTAACAGCACAGATTCCGCTTCCGTGCGACACTATTTTCAGGAAGTCTCCTATTATCAGCTCGATATTGTCAGTCATCATTTCCCGATCTGTGATTTAACTACCAATCTTTCCTATCAGGACAGCTTTCCTCGCAGCTATTATCAACCATATCATCCGGTTAATAATCCTAACGGTTATAATGGTGATACAGAGCGAAGATTGAGAGAGCATACTCTGCTTCTGAATGCTGTTGATTACGTCGAACCCGAGGTTCCTACAAACCTGGTCATCGATGCTGATGGAGACGGAAATGTCGATAACGTCAGTTTTATTATTCGCGGGAATGCCGGAAACTGGGCAGATCTCCTCTGGGCACACCGCTGGGTTCTATACTCCTTTGATGTTACTATTCACGGTCTGCGGGTCTGGGATTATACGTTCCAACCCGAAAATCAGAGTAGTGCTTCGACCCTGAGTCACGAAATGTTCCATACCCTCGGTGCTCCGGACCTATATCACTACAGTTCGACAGGGATGACACCTGTAGGTCCCTGGGATCTGATGGCTTCGGGATTCGTCCATATGGGGGCCTGGATGAAGTATAAGTATGCCCAGCAAAACTGGATCTCTGATATTCCGGAAATTACCTCGTCAGGAACATATACTCTCGAACCTCTAACCTCAGCCGGCAACAATGCATTCATGATAGAATCACCCTATTCCAACTATGAATTCTTTGTCCTGGAATACAGAAGGCAGACAGGATTTTATGAATCAACTCTCCCCGGCACAGGTCTTCTCGTCTATCGTATTGATAGCAGATTGGACGGGAATGCTGATGGCCCGCCCGATGAAGTATATGTCTACAGACATAACGGAACTCCAACACAGAACGGGACTGTCAACCTTGCTCACTATAGCATTTATAATGGGAGAACAGAGATAAACGATTACACTACTAATCCGGTCAGCTTTCTCGGAGACGGTGGCATCGGTGGGTTGAATATTCACTCAGTAGGAGAACCGGGAGAAACTATTACTTTTTCAGTTACAATGATTGGTGACCTTAACGCTCCCTTGTTGCAACTGCCGGAAAACGAAGCTGTTGATGTCTCTACCACACCGACTTTCTCCTGGGGTAACGTCAATGTTGCTGAATTCTATCATTTCCAGCTTGCCCTCGATCCCGAATTTAACGAGCTACTGGATGATAACCTCTACGTTGCTGATACAATCTATGAAGCCCCAGTCACTCTCGATGTTGAAGTTTCATACTATTGGCGGGTAAGATCATCAGACGGCTCTGAATACAGTGACTGGTCAAATACCTATACCTTTACTACTGCTCATTTTTCACCCCTTAACCTTAATCTGCCCGGGATTGCCCATGGTGATGCCGTATGGGGTGATTTTAACAATGATGGTTACCTTGATCTATTTATTACAGGAAACGGAACAAGCAAGATATTCAGAAATGAAGGGACAGGCGAATTCGTCGATATAGGAATGGAGCTTCCCCAACTCAGTAATGCAACTGCTGCCTGGGGAGACCTGACAAATAATGGTTTTCTTGATCTGGTAGTAATAGGCAGGGATACCTTTAACCAGTTAGTTGCAACTATATTTTCTAATAACGGTGATGAGAGTTTTACCGAACTCGATGCTGGCTTGTCAGGAGTTCAGAATGGAGCTATAGCTCTCGGTGACCATAATAACAACGGATGGCTCGATATTCTCATTATAGGTGATTCGGCTCAGGGATTTCTGACTACCCTATATCAAAATAATGGAGATGACGGTTTTACTCCGATAGATACACCCGATCTACCAGATATGATGCTCGGTGACGCTGCCTGGGCTGATCTAAACAACAACGGCCTGCTCGATCTTATTCTTGCCGGGTCTGCAAATCAGGGTGGCCTGGCTGATATCTTCTTCAATGATGGGAATGGCGGGTTTTATCAGGCTAATGCTGGTTTCCCCGGTGTTTCTGGTGCTGCTGTAGATCTCGGTGACTTCAATAACAATGGTTTCATCGATGTTCTGCTGGCTGGTAACTCGCCTCAAGGATTGATCAGCAGGATTTATAGAAATAATGGAGACGAGACATTTACCGATATCGAGGCAGATCTGCCGGGAGTAGCGCTCGGTTCTGCCAGGTGGGGTGATCTGGACCAGAATGGAGCTCTTGATATTATACTCACCGGATTCAATACAGCAGCGGTTTTTCGTAATATAGACGACCTGTTTATTCCTGTCAATTCAGGACTGATCCCCCTCAATACCAGTTCAGCCGCCTGGGCGGATTTCGATAACGACGGTGATCTCGATATCGTGCTCACCGGTAGTGGTCCGCAGGGTGCGATCACCGATATCTACCTTAACAATACCGGTCAAAATGAATTCGTTGCCAACACACCTCCGACAATACCTGAAGATCTGCAGGTGCTGGTCAGTGAATGCTCGGTAAGTTTCAACTGGACCCCTTCTACTGATGAAGAAACACCGGATGAGGCTATAACATATAATATTTCGATTGGTACAGATAGTGAAGAAGAGAACATCCTCTCATCAATGTCCGATCTCTCCTCCGGATTCAGACGAATTCCGGCCAGAGGCAATATGGGAGTTAATACCGAATTTATCTTAAGCGGTCTCCCTGAGGGTACTTACTACTGGCGGGTTCAGGCTGTTGATGGTGCCTTCGCCGGTTCGCCCTTCACAGAAGAGCAGAGTTTCATCATTACTAACGTTTCTGCCGAAGATACTACTACATCGCCGTTTGTTACGGAATTGCACGGAAATTATCCCAACCCCTTTAACCCGGAAACGACGATCAGTTTCTCATTGAGGGCAGACCAGAGAGTTAAAATGGAAATTTATAACATCGCCGGACAGAAGGTAACGACGCTCGTTGATGACCTGCTGGCAGGCGGGGAACATTCAGTCGTCTGGAATGCCGGGGCAGGCCAAAACAGAAAGATCAGCAGCGGTATCTATTTCTATCGCCTACAGACTGAAGATAAAGTTCAGACAAGAAAAATGCTGCTGCTCAAGTAAAGTAAACAATAAACTAAAATTCTTAGATATAGGGAGGAACAGTCGAACCTGTCCCTCCCTTTTTTTATGCCTTTCATCAGTATAAATCCGGGTCATCTTCAGAGGAGTATGGGAGTCGGCTCCCGGCCGACTCCCATGATACCCTGAGGTTTCCCTTTTACAGCCAGCTTTTCAGGGTCTCTTATCAATGATCACATCCAACGCGTCACAAACCTCTACATTGAGTAACGACTTTACTAATTACTGTCAAGGTTGATATATTTTTTTGGTAAATACGTCAAAAGTTCTTGACAAATCAATTACTTCTAAGATTTATATAAATAAAGGGTGATAAGATAATATATCTTGCAAGGGAGACAACGGATGAGAACTTATACACGACATACATACATACATACATACATACATACATACATACCATATATGCCTGCATATCTATAATACCTTGCTCCATTGTTTTAAATCGGTGTATCGAGTATCTCTGTTGTCGACTGAAGTTCCACTTTCTTGGTCAGAACCGCTTTATTCGGAAATACCTCTCTACCAGGGCGGCGAGATATGATCGGTAGAGAGGTTAATGACACCCGAAACAAGAAATACTGAAGTTGTAACTTGTTATATGATAAATATTACTAACACTTTTATAAGGAGGAAAAGCAATGAAAGCGATTATTTATGCTATGTTAGCAATACTGTTACTATTACCGGGCTATCTTATGGGGGTGATCTGGACAGTTAGTCTTGACCCTGCCCATAATCCCGATTTTGGTGCCATTCAGGATGCCTTTGATCATCAGGGTCTCGCTGCAGGAGACACTATTCTGGTCTATGACGGTGTCTATGCTGAGAATCTGACCTATAACAGGGGGTTTTCCGTTTTCTTGACCAGCAATTACACGATCACAGGCGAAGAGAGTCATATATTCGATACAATCATAACGGGATTATTACATATATACCAGAGCGGTAATACCGAATATCCTATCGAGATAGCCGGTATTTCCTTTATCTTCGATGAACAGGTAAACATCTTTTATGAAGGTATCTGGGCTAACGATTCCTATATCTCAGTTCATAAATGCCGGATAATAGGCTTCAACTATCAGGGAAGCTCTGGAACGGGAATATCGATGGATGAGAGTATAGGCACGATTACCGAATCGCTTATCAAAGGCAACTACCAGGGGATCAGAACAGCAGCTAACTGGAGATTTCCCGTATATCTCTTCAGAACGGAGATCAGCGATAATGAGATCGGTGTCTTTATCGATAGTCCGACTATGGTACAGATCGATAATACCACGATTGCCTGTAATAATACCGGTATTTATGCGATGGGAGAACTCGAGTTGAGAAACTCGATAGTCCGGCTGAACAATACAGGAATCAACGAGGTCGGAACACCGGACATAACGGTTACCTATTCGAATATCGAAGGTGGTTGGCCTGGAACGGGTAACATCGATGCTGATCCGTTATTCTACGATCCAGCAGGGAGGAATTTCCGCCTTGAATGGACTTCACCCTGCATCGATGCTGGAGACCCCGATTTCAATGGCAACGGGATTACCTGGCCGGAATGCCCCTACAGCAGTGATCCGGACGGGACAAGAATGGATATAGGGGCCTATCCGGCCACACAGGATCTAAAGATTTTTGTTTCTGACCTGGTCCCAACTGCTTATTCCTGGGAATCTTTCCCCCGGCTCCTCCGTGATGAACACGGCAATCAGTTTGCACCAGACGTCCTGGCACCCATAGAGGGGAATGTGGTTTATGTTTTGGATGAAGAAAGAAACACAATGGAATGGATAGATGGACAATGGTGGTTCAATGGATTAGATAGTTTTCGTAGCGATCTCGGCTATAAACTGCGGGTTGAAAACCTTCCTCAATATCTTCCCATCCAGGGTGACCGTATCGAGCTGGACTACCCGGTACAGATCTTTGCCGGCCGGGAGAACTGGCGAGGTTACTTCATACCGGCCACCCAATGGATATTCGAATCGATAATCGATTTTCAGGGAGACAGTCCGATAAGCAGCATACAGGCAGAACGCTGGTCGATACACAGAAGCGAGCAGGGCTGGATCAAAGATGGTTATGAGCACTGTATGGTCGAATACGGAAAGATGTATGTTTTCATAACGGATGAGGACCTTACTTTCAACTGGAATATCCCGGAAGGTGTTGATATCGACACAATTGGCGACGATATCGAGCCGAGACGTAAACCCGATCCGGAATTCTTCGTCTTCGAACAGGGTCCCGATTACGAGTCTTATTTCATCATGAGTATCGAGAACGATGACGATGTGCTGGAAGTTGGTATCTATGCCGATGATGAATGTATCGGCGCAAGCAAAGTGCTGGCTTATCCGGTAGAGATTCAGGCTTATGTTACCCCGGAACACCTGGAGAGTGAGATCAGCTTCGCTGTCGTTCGTGAAGGTAATCGCAGTCTGGAGATGATTCCGGTTGCCAGTGTCCGTAACGAAGCAACGGGTGAATATTCACCACGCTTACTGCGACCGGGCCGGCAGAAATTCACTGTAGTCAGATTGGATAATGCTGACGAATTGCCGGAAGGTATTGCCACTCGTCCGGAGATCGTGCTCTCGCAGAATCATCCCAATCCCTTTCTACCCGCCTCCTCTTCCCGCAGCGCCGGTACCTCTATCTCTTACCATGTATCGCAAAATGCCGCTGTCAACCTGACCGTCTATAACATCCGCGGTCAGAGAGTGAAGAGATTATTCGAAGGTGAAGCAACAGCCGGCAAGCATACGGTATACTGGGACGGCAGAGATGAGCAGGGCAAGCTCGTCGGTTCCGGGATATATTTCTATAAACTCTCCTCGGAACACGAAACTCAAACGAAAAAGATGTTGCTGGTCAGATGAACGATTGGCCGGTGGTAGTGAAAAGTAAGAAAATTTAACTCTTAATCCGGCGGAGTTGTGAAGTATATAATATAGAGAGTCACAACTCCGCTTTCTTAGACTCTCAAGGAGAATAAAGCTATGAATAGAATGACTGTTGTTATCATTATTGCCCTGCTCTGGCTACTGAACTGCTCTCTATATTCTGCAGCTTACACCGTCAGGCAGGACGGGACGGGAGATTTTACCGCTATCTCGGAAGGGATAGCAGCAGCACAGCATGGAGATACACTCATCGTCTATCCCGGTATATATTACGAAAACATCAATTTTCAGGGTAAAAATATTACCATAACCAGTCTTTATCAACCGGGTGGTGATGAGAACATTATCAGTGAAACTGTTATCGACGGTAACGCTGCAGGTACA
>Ga0079223_10000342_pt1 | contig 22608 bp, 21 predicted proteins | sample Stecom2011_FD_75072 | JGI IMG/M metagenome (GOLD analysis project Ga0079223, IMG submission 75072) | Agricultural soil microbial communities from Utah to study Nitrogen management - Steer compost 2011 | ecosystem: Environmental > Terrestrial > Soil > Agricultural land | place: USA: Utah...
TAACTGCGGTAATCCGCCCTCTTCTAAAGGCTTCTTCTGCTTGCCTGATTTGGGCTTCAAGCTTATCGACTTCAGAAATCTCAAAACTTTTACTCTGAAAATAGTTAACTTCGACTTTTTGAAAAGTATCATCAAAGCGATCGTGAAGATTAATCTCCTGAATCTTACTGAGAGCTTCTTCTCTTCTTAGTCTGGCATTGGCCACTTGCTGACGGTGCTGTCCTCTATCCCACAAAGGTAGTGTGACTCCAATATTGGCATGAACAAACTCGTTTTCAGGTCGTAAGTGCTCTATACGATAATTTAGACCAAACTCAAACTCTGGTCGTGATTCGTATTGAACCTTTTTAATCTCTTCTTTCGCGAGTTCAACTTTTTTCTTTTGGATTTTCCAAGCAGGAGAAGAGTCTAGCTCCTTTAAGAAATCTTCTCTCTTCACCTTAGGAAGTTTTCCTTCATATAATTCAACTGAGATATTCTCAAGTCCGGTGAGTCTTTGTAATTTTCTTTTTAAACTTTTAATTCTTGTCTGAAGATCAAATGTAAAGTTATCGGCCAGAAGGATTTGGTTATGAATCATCCTTGCTTCAATTTTATCATTGTCAGAAACCACCACTTTAGCATTGATGTATTTTTTGATGGCATTCAAACGATTTCGTCTCATATCGTTGATCTTGTCGATCTTTTCTAAACTCGATAATTCAAGACTCATCAACAAGGCCAGATGGTACAGTCTTAGTTCCGCCTTCTTGGTGGAAAGCTCTCGCAGGTCTCGAGTGATTTCTGATTGCCGTTTAAGAACCTCTAAAGCACCTGGCCAGGGAATACTCTGCATAAGAGTCATATCCATGGCATAACCAAAATCACTCCCGGTTCTGGCCCGGCCAGTCTGGATCGCTAAAGACGGATTTTTCCAAAGAGTTGATTGTCTAACTTCTTTAGAAAGGGCATCCAGTTCTTCCAGGTTGGCCTTAATCAAAGGGGTTCTTTCTAGGGTTAAGTTTGCAAGTTCCTGTGGAGTCGCAGCGAATATAGAAGATGTGAAGAATAGGAATAAAATTAAGCTTTTCATTCTTCTATAATCAACCTTTTCACACGGTTTTTTAATTATTATATGACTTTATTACTAAAAAAAAGGCAGACTAAAGTTCTTTAGTCTAATCTCCGACAAGAATTCTATGAAATTCTTAATTATACTCTGCCTTTTGACTCACCCTTTCCTCCTTCAAGCGGATTCTGAATGTCAAAAGCGTTATGAAGAAGAAGCTCAAAGGATCTCTGAGAAGTCCGATGTGCCTGCGCGAGTTGGGGATCGGGTCCATATCAATCCCTATAGCGGAGCACTAGGATACTCACCAGGAATCTCTGTAACATCCTACGGACCTAACTGGGCCCGGGATTTTTTATGGGCCATTGCTGATGGTCCTGAAATGACTAGCTTTTCTATTACCAAAGGAAAGAAGAAAGAATTTCTGGAAGGGATGAAAAAGGAACTCTCCTCTGTTTGTAAGCTAAAAGAAGATCCTCAATATAAAAATCTTCGGGCTTTCTTAAAGCAACAACTTGATCAACAACGTTTTTGTCCAGAAGGAAAAATCCTCAAACCTACTCTCTTTGGAAGTTTTAAACGCTTTCATAAAGTGGCCAAAAGTGCTCTAGAGGATTCTGATGACTTTGGTTTGTGTGACCAAAAAGTTGTTCAGGATGATTCTCATCGACAGGTTAAAGAAAGTATTCATAAGAGTACGGATAAGTCTCAGAATCCCAGAGCAAAACAAAACTAAATACTCATTGATTTTCTCAATGAACTCATCAAGACAATCGATTGGAATCAAGTTAAAATTAGCTCGATAATACTTCTAACCGCTAAGGGAGGAAGTTATGAGTGTATTAATACTGGCGACAATCGGAGGGACCGTATCTTTCTTATCCACATCCCTTGGATCAGTATTGACCCAAGTATTCACAAAAACATCTTCACTAAAAAACCTGCACATGAGTATGGACTTCACACTTGGAGTTATGCTCTCAGCTGCGGCTTTTCTGATTGCCCCCGAACTGGCCTCTAATATCTCCCTTAGCTTAATGGGACTCACCTTAGGTTTAGTAAGTATTGTTCTGCTTCACCAATACATCCACAAGCACACACACGGTAAAAATAAATCTTCTTACCTCTTAATTGCTGCTCTCATCTTCCACAACTTTCCAGAAGGTATGGGAGCAGAAGCAAGTCTTGCTGGGATGGAATGGAATACCGCTATCTCTCTGCAAGCGGCTATTGCTATTCAAAATGTGGTAGAAGGAATGATTCTCACTCTTCTTCTGATGTCCTTAGGAGTAAGAACTAAATGGGCCCTTATTGGAGGTGTGGTGAGCGGTGTCGTAGAACTTGGTGGTGGAGTTATTGCAGGCTTAGTCCTTCACCAAACTCTCCTTCTCCTGCCTTTTCTTCTCTCTTTAGCCGGAGGGGCCATGATGGGTTCAGTTGCTCTGGAGATTTGGGAAACAAAAAGACTAAACCCTGCTCAGTTTATTATGGGTACGGCGATCATCCCGATCATGAATTACTTTCTACCTTAACCACCAAAAGAATTTGTATCCGGTAATTTCATACCAAGGATTGAAGAGGTAGTCAGCGATAGTTCCACCAGTGAATCCCCCAATGGTTACCTCATATTTTTTACGCACATTTTTGATTTCATCCAGATCCAACGGACAGGTATAAAGATTATGGGGATCTTTTAAATTTAGCTCAACCAGAGCTTTTTTCACTCCTCTTAAACCACTCTTCGTGACAATCATCGAGCAGTTATAAGCTTCATCAAATCCCGCATCAATGTAGTTTCTAAAATCCACTTCCTTAACAAGTTTCCACTGATCACCTTCACATGCAATATAAGGCCCCAGCTCTTCACCGAGTAAATCAGGCCCTTCATTCAAGAGATGATTCCAAAAGCGCATTCCTTGAAAGTTTGCAACCAGATCTGCTGGTGTATAAACACCTGTGGCGATCGGATTTCCCCCTAAGTGAAGTCTCTCATTAGCAAGTCCCACGTAGAGAACACGCTTAATAGTAAAACCTTTATAATAGAAACGTCTGAAGTAGTGATATCCCTGGCCCCACATGTGCTCAAACTTATCAGAGCCGATGTAGTGCCCATTAAAGTTCATGGTCGTACCGATCCCAATACCATCCATATCCGCTGCAGGACGTGCCAATAAATAACCATCAGTTATTTTGTGGTACTTAAAAATAGAGTCGGTTCTCGAAATGATATGTTTAGGTATTTGATCCGAGGAAACGATCTCCTGAATAAAAGTCCCCTTATTCAAGATAATATTAAAATCCTTCCTGATCTCTTTATACAGAGTTTCCTTATGACATGTTCCCTGAGCATTAGAGCGTTTTATTGCTTCCTGAAGGTATTCGTTAGTTCTCTTATTAATAATGGCGCTGGAGTCATCCAGAGGCTCATAACGGCGAGTAAAAGAGTCGATTTCGGATGCATTTATTCCTAAAGGCAAAAGAAGCAAAAAAAGCAGTGCATTTTTCATATAAACCTCTAATTTAAGGAACATCCATATCACAGAATAGGCCCCTCATTTTTAAGACTGTAAATAATTCAAAATCTTTAATTTTCTCTAAATTTTTTAAGAACTTCTGTCGATAGGATAGCCATGACAAACTGGTCCCCAAGAGAACTCTCCACAGATGAATTATATGAAACTCTCCATAAAGCTTGTGACTTTGGAGGAATGGTAGAACGTCCTCTTATTTTCTCCAGAGATCAGTTCCAAATCTCTCACCTGGAAATCAAAGGAAACGAACTCATCATTTCGCTTCAGGATGAAATTGAAAACCTGGAAGAAACAAGACATCTGTGTGTTGACTTAAAATATCGTAAGATGAGTTTCATCCTTAAAAAAAGCGATTACCAAATTGAAGGCAACATCATCAGAGCTAAAATCCCGACTCAAGCTAAGGCCATCATCAAAAGGCCTTATCCAAGATACAAACTGGATTTTAAATCTTACCCAAGTTCCATTACTCGTGCGGAAAGAAGAGGCGGCCAATACGAACTCAAAGGTTATGTTGACAACCTTTCCTTGAATGGTCTGTGCCTTCTTATCAATAAAACAGAAGATGGTGATGAACTAAAATCCAATGATCACATTTGGATCAAGTCCTTTGCCTCTAAATCCCTACCCGTTCATATTTTTGGAAAGGTTATTTACACAACTGCGGTCATAATTGATGGTGTGGAATTTCTAAAGGCCGGTATTCGATTAGAAAAAGAATTTGAAGAGGAATTCTTCAATTCTCTGATTGAAGACCATCTTCAAATTCTAGCAGCTTAATCTTCTTTTTTAGTGAACTCAGCTTCAAACACATTCTTATCGCCTAAGCTCTGAGAAGTTTCTCTCTGCCGAGTGTAAGTATGATGATGACCTCCAAAGCCACCGCCACGATAAACTTTAAATTGAAACATTCTGTTTCTTCCCCATGGACTTGTTAGTCTCCACTTCTCCATGGCCTCACCAAAGATCGCTACAAACCAACTGATGGTCACCAGGATGGGATTCGTATTCCAGTAAGCAGCAGTTGCCAGAGTGGCCACAAGAAAACGTGGACAAATAAAAAAGGCCACCCACCAAAGAAAGCCTCCACTTACAACAGAAGAAAATAAAAGTGTGAGTCGCGGGAAGAAAGTAACGAAAACGAGAAAGAAAGGACCACGTTTTTGCCAGTAATTAATCTCTCCAAAATCTGCTTGAAAAAGATCTGACATGATAGTGGTAATTAATGTAAGAACTAAAAAAATGGCAATAAGTCTTAAAGCTGTTGTCATTCATAAACCATTAAATCTTGCTTGCGAGCGAGTCTACAAGCGGCGTTAATAAGCCCAACATGTGAATAGTTTTGTGGGAAATTCCCCCATTGGCCACCATCTTCCGAGCTTAGGTCTTCTGATAATAACCCTAAATGATTCGAATGTTGAACGACATTTTTAAGACAATCGTAAGCTTCTTTCAAGAACCCTAGCACAATGAGACATTCGATATACCAGTATGTACAAATAAGAAATGTTGCATGGGTTTCTCCAAAGTCATCAAGGGCGCGATAACGATAAATCATCCCCTCTGGAGTAAGGAGTTCTTTTTGTAATCGCTGAAAATGTTTATGAGTGCGCTCATCATCTGCATTCAAGTAATTCATGGTAATCAGTAAAAAAGCAGAAGCATCAAAATGAAGTCTCTCCTGATCACTCATATAGCATTCATTCTCTTCACAATAACATTTTTCTATATTAGCTTCAGAAATTTTGGCTACCTCAAGAGCTTCATTAAAAAGCTCCATATCCCCATAAGCACGGGCAATTTTCATTGCTCCCTTAGCGCCGGCCCAGTGAAAGATATAAGTCTCCAGGTGCTTTGCTGTCTTCCCTCTAAACTCCCATATTCCCGCATCCGGTTTATCCATAACCTTTTTAATTTCGGCTACCAAGCTTGAGATAATATCAAGAGAACGAATCTTTTCTTTATTAATCAAACGCTCATCCAGATAGAGAGGAAGTAAGGAAAGAATCACTTGCCCAAGAGAATCATATTGCCTTTGCAGATTAGCTGCATTCCCTACTCTCACCGGAGCTGAGTTAAGATAGCCCTTTAAAGGAAGAATAATCTCTGGCATCTCTCCTGAGCCATTTATCCGATAGACCGGTTGAAGATTTGAGACATCGGAAGCCACGTTATAAACAAAGTGAAGATATCTTTCCGCCTCATCAAAGTGCCCCAGAGAGTTCATCGCTGCTAGAGAGAAGTAAGTGTCTCGAATCCAACAATAGCGATAATCCCAGTTTCTTCCTGAATAAGGATACTCGGGAAGAGAAGTTGTTCCACTGGCAAGAATCGCACCCGTGTCTTCGTATTGATGTATTTTAATCGTAATAGCAGATCGAATAATTTCTTTTTCAAAAATATTGGGAACGTAACTTGCCTTCACCCAATCGCGCCAATAAAGAATCGTTCTATTGGCAAATTCTTCAAAGGTATCTTTTAGTGGAGCTTCAAAAGGTTCCCCTCCCGAAAGAATGAGATAAAGATCTTCGGTGAGATAAAAATCCTTATTCTCTAAAAGATACGTTTTTGATGCATTGGTGGTGAGCCTTACAGGAAAATGAAGCCCTGTAAAACGAAGATGATTCGATCCGAAGTGAACTTCCGGCTCAAGCTCACCATAGTTCCCTCTCGGTTCACAGATAATCTTTATCCGCGGTCTTCCTGATATGAGTTTAATCTTTCGAAAAAACTGCAGTGGTTTATGGAAGCGATCATTGGCCTTAAAACGAGGAGCAAAGTCTATCACTTCAAATGATCCATCATCACAATAGAAGCGAGTCACTAACACCGCTGTGTTATCGATATAATGTTGTTCTGTATGAAATGTATTTGATGGAAGAACTTGAAAGTTTCCTCCCTTTTCATCATCCAGGAGATTACCAAAGACAAAAGATGAGTCCATTAAAGGCCAACACATCCATCTGACTGAACTGTGAGTATCAACGTATGCCATATAGTGGCAATTCCCAATAACACCTAAATTGTAACGATGTGCCTTTTTCATAGGGAGATTGTAATCTATAAAATAAGCGTCTTTCAAAACACTCCATGTTGTTTAAGTTTAAGGAGAGATCATGGCCCGCTGTCTAATTGTCTCTAATAGACTCCCATTGAATTACGATAAGAATACTCAAACGTTCACTCCTTCTCCTGGAGGACTTGTTTCCGCAATTATGGGACTTGATGCAAAAAAAGTTGGTCAAGAGTTTCACTGGCTAGGAATAATGACTGATGATGTTGAGAAGGAATTAATAGAAGAATTAAAGAAAACTAAATTTGATGACATCACCTGTCACCCTATCATCGTTCCTAGAAATGCTTACAACTCTTATTACAATAAATATTGCAATAACGTTATATGGCCACTCTTTCACTATGAACGGAATCTCGTTTACTACTCTCCTTCCGGATGGAGAAATTATGTGCTCATTAATAAATTAATGGCCAATGCTATTGCTGAATACGCTAAAAATTCAGATACCATTTGGATTCATGACTTCCATCTTATGTTGGTTCCAGGAATGTTAAAAAAGTTAAGGCCGGAATTAAAAATTGGATTTTTTCTTCATATTCCATTTCCCAGCTCTGAGATTTTTCGAGAACTTCCTCAGCGGGAAGATATTCTCACTTCACTGGCAACATGTGACTTAGTTGGCTTTCATGATTTGTCCTATCTCAATCATTTCAAATCAAGTATGTCGCGTATCATCGGCGAAGATCTCGCTCATACGGAAAAGAAGTGGGGTGTTTACCCTATCTCCATCGATACACCGAGATTCAAAAGAATTGCTGCAGATGAAAGAACCAAAAGAAAAGTTGCCGAATTTCTTAATCATAAAAAAGATTCTCAGTGGATTCTGGGAGTCGATCGACTGGATTACATTAAAGGCCTCATCTTAAAGCTTCGTGCCTATAAAGACTTTTTAAAGAAGAATCCAGACCAAGTTGGAAGAGTTTGTCTTATTCAAGTGGTTATTCCTTCCAGAACAGATGTTGCCGAATATCAACATCTCAAAGATAAAATTGAACAGCTGGTTTCAAGTATCAATGGAGAATATGGAACTCCTACTTACATGCCTGTGCAATACCTTTATCACAGTGTCGATAACTATGAACTCTCAGCTCTTTATCAAGTAAGCGACGTTCTCTTCATCTCTTCTCGTAGGGACGGGATAAATCTTGTCAGTCTTGAGTATGTGGCGAGCCAAATGCAAGACTTTGAGGGAAGTATTCTTCTTTCAGAATTTGCAGGCGCTCACTCTACTCTAAGTTATGCTATCTCGATTAACCCTTGGGATATTGAAAAGACCTCTGAGAAAATTCGTGAAGCCCTTATTTCTCCTCAAGAAGTAAGAAGTGCTCGAATGAAACCCATGGTGGAATTCCTCGAACAATATACCTCCAGTGACTGGGCCCGCATTTTCCTTAGAGATCTTACTAAAGAATTTATCGTCAAAGAGAAAACTAAGGTCATCACTTCCCAGACCCTTATGCGCTGGATGAAGAACGTGACCAATAAAAAAGTTCTCTTTTTCTGCGACCTTGATGGAACACTTCTTCCCATCGCCCCTCATCCTTCTCAAGTTATTTTACCGGAGGAAACGGCTAGAACCCTGGAGTTCATTTCTCAAAATAAAAACTTTGAATTCATGATTGTCTCAGGAAGAGAGAAAGAATTTCTGCAAAAATACTTTCTCGATCGACAGCACAACTTTTCCCTCGGGGCCTGTCACGGTGCCTATGTTTACGATAAAAACAATGGTAAATGGCAGGATCTGATTATGGGGGAAAATCTAAAATGGAAGGAAGAGGTGGAAGAAATTCTTAAACTCTACACCATACGAACTCCTGGAAGTTTCATCGAAGACAAAGGCCATGCACTCACCTGGCACTTCCGCTCCTCCCCTGCTCAGTTTGCAGAGTTTCTCGCTTATAAACTCTTCAATGAGCTAGAAGAAAACCTTAAGGCCTATCCTGTTCAAGTAATCAGAGGAAAAAAGGTAATCGAAATTAAATCCATTCACGCCAATAAAGGAAGTTTCATCAATTACTGGCTAGGTAATCTCACCCCTGAGAATCGGCCCGATATTATCGTGGCCCTGGGAGACGATACAACTGATGAAGATATGTTTCATGCTCTCCAGGAACAACAAGAATACCCTGCTTTTTGTGTGAAGGTTGGTAAGGGTCTTACCTCTGCGAAGTACTACATCCCTGATCAAGAAAAAGTAACTCCTCTTTTAAAGAATTTTGCCGAGCAAGTTCTTTAACCCCCTCAAAAAAAGAAGGCCCCTTTACGGGGCCTTCTTCATTAGTGAGGCTTTAATTCTACTATTTCAGTCTGAACCACTTTTCCTTTATAAAGAAACTGCATAGCAAGTCTGACAGTTTTACCTTTAGCACTGTCTTTGAAGACATAGCTAAACTTGATATTTCTTTTACTGCCTTTGTTCATTTTCTGAACCTTTTGCTGAGAAACTTTAAACTCAATGTCTTCAGCTCCAGTCAGAGCAACAAGCTTTACTTCCAAATCAGTTTTAAGGTTTTCAAACTTAGGAGTCACATCAACACTTAAAGTGTGGATCAAAAATCTTCTAAGAATATTTCTGATTGATGGTGAATAATCCACATTCAGGTTTAAATCTTGTTGTGGGTTCACACTTACTTTTTTTTCAAATACGAGCTTTTCTCTTCGAGCACTTTGGTAAGTATCACCAGGAAGAGTTGCTTCCACTTCAACTGTGATGGTTTTTCCTGTTTCAAGCTGAGGAAGAATTCTTACGACAGGGCCAGCAACTTGTTTTTGTGAGCGAGCAGCAATTTCAGGCGTCGTTACTTTTTTAGTAAGAACCTCTGCTCCATTCACTCTCACAATATTAAGTTCAGCAATCGCGCCTTTGGTTTTACCAAGGTTTCTTATTAAAGAAGAAAGAGTGATCGTATCACCTGCAATAAGTTCTGCTGGTGCTTCAACATTCACCATCGTTAGAAGAGGATTTTTCTCAATAAACTGAGCGAATTCTCCTACCACTTCACCACGAACTCTTGTCTTCTCTTGCTCCAGATATTTACTATAAGAGATTTTGTACTGAAGCTCATAAGCTTCATCGTACATCACTCGACGACCTTCCTCTTCACCAAAAGCCTTACTTACTTCATAGGCCCTGGCATAAGAGTTATCGTATTGTTTAGTAACAACTGTGTTGAAAGCATTTTCAAAAGCTTCATCAAAGTAACTCTTAAATTGCTCCACATAACTTTCGTAAGCTGCAGTTTCAAAAGTAGAAGCATAATGATTATAGAACTGATCTTCACAGGCTTCTTTGAAATCACGAACACCTTTATAAACATTTAAACAGCTAAAAGAGTCGTATGGGTAATTGGCCTGATGAGCGTAAGAATTAATAGGATTCTGATTATGTTCTAGATTTCTATCAGCTTCTTCCTTCTCTTTTTTATACTGAGTAATAACACTGTCATAAGTAGTTCTGAGTCTGTCTGATGCTTCTATTTCCTGAGGGCTCACCTCTAGGCGATGATTAAACTCACTGAATTGAGGATAAGCAAAGACAGTTGGTACTTCTAATTTCTTTTGAACAAAGAAAGGCTTCTTAATTTCTTCTTGAACGACTTCCTCAAAATAAATTGGACGTAGAACACTTTCTACATGGGCCTTAGCAGCTTTAGCAGCATCTCTGTCAGCAGCGTTTTGAGCATCAGTTCGAGGTGAATTGTAACCAATCTCATAACCTTCATGATAAGCCACCACTTCTGCTCTCACTGCTCCCCAAAGGTTTCCGCTAGCAGCTCCAGAGATTTGCCCCATATGAGTTCCCAGAGCACTTCCTTTTTTCTGAGCGTCCTTCTGACCTTGAACACTTCCCTTCTGAGTTGCGCTGACAACCTGCGATCGACCTAGTTCCATCGCATCGGAAAGATATCTATTATAAAGATCAGCTCTTCTTTCATAATCGTACTGAGCATCATTTACGACGACTTTCTTTCTCTCAATATCTCTATTAAGGTTTTCCAGATCATATACTTGCTGAGAATATCTTCTTTGAGAGTTATCGATTTGATTACGAAGGCTAGATTGAGCACGATCAATTTCTCTGTTTCTGCTCTCAAGACGGCTTACCTCGACCTTGATGCTTGAAAGTCGACGATCTGTATTAGTTAAACTAGTTCTGGTATTGCGAAGACGATTTTCAACATCACTATGATTTCTATGGGCCTGATCCAGTGAAGCTTGTAACTGTGATAGTCTTCGAGCTTCGCTATTATAGCGATTCTTTAAATTTCTTAGTTCACTTTCTTTAGAAGACACTTGTTGAGCAAGACGGTTAACTGAAGATTGAAGCTGAGAAACTTCTGATGTCTTTCTTGAAATTTGAGTTTCCAGGGAAGACTTATGACGATAAAGATTATCAAGACTTGTTTGTTGAGCAGGAGTTCTGTTGGAAACTCCTTCTAAACGAGAGATATCGGAACGAACTCTTGATAGAGTCGTCTGAGCATCTCTTAGTTCTTTTTGGGCAGATTGTAGCCTTCTGACTTCTTGATCATGACTGCTCTTAGCACTTCTGACTTCGTTTTCTGTACGGTTCACTTGATCCAAAAGTGGCTTTAGTCTTCTGGACTCATTATCAACTTCTCTTTTTAATCGCTCATACTCACTTCTAGCGCGATTAGCTCTTTGACTCAAATCACGCTCATCACGAACTAACCGATCTCTTTGAACGGCCAGTTGGCGGGTTTCATCCGAGAGACGTTTCAAATTGTTAAGAATTAAAACCTTCTCGTTTGAATAGTTGTTGTAAGTGATTTGAAGGTTTTGAATTTCTGCGTACAAGCGCCGAGTATCGGAATCTAAGCTTTGATACCGACTCATCAAACGTGAAAGTTCATCAGCATGACTACGATAAATACTTTCGTAGTGAGGATAGTTAATTTCATCAGGATAGTTAGCAAAGACGGGTAAACTAAAAAGGCTTAAAGTCAGGATGTGGCCCAAATATTTCATTTATCCTCCTCAGAACAAGGGTGCTTAATTTACTTATTTCATAGGGGATATTCTTTTACAAATAAATGGCCGAAATTAATTATTAAATATTCTTACTAGGTAAATTTGAAAGGGTTTTTCCAAGCGCCCTTCATAAAGTAATTCATAAGAGCTAAATTGCTTGGAAATGATTTCCTGACTCCATTTTCCACGCACCACCACTTTAATGGGGCGTCTCTGTGAAAGGTCTTCGATCTCTTTTAAGGTTTTGATAATGTGCTCTACTTGCCCGAAATCATAAATAAAATAGATATCGGCCAGGGGTAATTTAAACTCAGGACTGCCTAGATCTGCCTGGATGAGTTTGGCGTTTTTTAATCCATACTTTTGGTAGAGTCGGTTACCTTCCTCGACTCGTTCCTTAACAAATTCATAACCGGTGAAGCTATTCTTAGGATAAATCCCTCCAATCACCACCCCCATCCGGCCATAGGCCGCCCCCAGATCAATAATCTCTTGGTATGGTCTAAGTTTTAGGATTTGTAGAATTCTAAAAATATCACTGTAGGGTGTCTGTAAAGTTTCATTATCCAGGCCAACCCAAGTCTGAACCCCGCCATGAATCTTTGGTCCCCAAGTTTCGTGGTTACCGTCTGGATCAAAACCCGCCGCTTGATAGAGCAGCATTTCTTCTACAAAGGAAACTCTGAAATCAATGATTTGATCAATAAGGCGTGAATGTTGTTGTTTGAAAGAAATATTGTTTTTAGGACATTTAAAAAAATCGGTATCGATGAGAAGTCGCTTTATCTCATCAACAGTGGCGCCTTCTTGACTTAGTTGTTGAAAGTCAGAAAGCGCCTGAAATCTTTTTCTTTCAAAAAGATTTAATTGCATACTGTGGCAGTAAATCCAATTTCATCTAAAGCTTGGATAACTTCTTGCGCTTCTTTTCCTTCAACTTCGATTGTTTTATTTTGAAGATCAACTGTAACCTTTGCGTCACTTAGTTTTTCTTTAATCGACTTCTCGCAATGGCCACAACTCATATCTGGTACATTAAATTTCGTCATTATTATTCTCCTCATGGGCCTTTTCGACCTCAATTAAAAATTTGCGTAAGCGTTGTATCCCACTGTTAACCGCTTCTTCCACGCTGCTCAATTTATAAAGTATAGCAACATGCTTAAAAATTTTATGGGATTCTTTATGTATAATATCGACTTCGCAGTGATAGTCTCGGCCCACCAGATGAACCGTAACCCGACCAAGAAGGTAAGGATTATTATCAAGATCGATATAGTTTTCAAAAGGAAATTCTACCATAGATTCATCTGATACTTTAGACTTAAAATTGTCAATGAGTCCTTAAAGGAGACGTCATGAATTCACTGGAAGTACAGTACCCCCATTTAAAGCTTTTTTGCCAAATGAATTGGGAAGAAGTGACTCGTGAGTATGAAGATAACTATTTTGACATTAGCTTTCCTCAATATCTCCAGCAGAAGGCCATTGAGGGTGATTGTCCCGATTATCTTTTTGAACTGGCCTATTATGAAATGGCCTACTACCAAGCGCAGACCCTCAAACTCAACTATCCCTATTTACCGGGCATATACTTAAACCCCTCCGCTCTCTTTCTGTCCCTGGAATACGATATCCCTGCGATGCTGGAACTGGTTAAACAAGAAGGACCAGCTCTTATTGAGAGAAGTATCTACTTATGCATCTTTCAGGACACTCATGGCAAGGCCCATGCTTATGAATTAAATCATGAAGAGCTTCAGATCCTGCAACTTCTAGAGGATGGACCGGCCTTTAACTATCAGGTCTTTGAAGACTTTAATCTTGACTCTTTCAGACACCTTTCACGGAAAGAAATTATCCTCGATCTTCTTAAAAACTAAACCTTCATGACCTCAAATTCTTCTTGGGAATTCCGATAAGAACTTGAGGTATCATGAAGTTATTTTTTCTTTGTTTCTTATTCTCATTTAATGCATTTGCAACGCTGGAACTCTCCCACTCGGGGCACAACCTCTATGTGGACAATAGTCAGAACTGGGAACTAGGAAAAGATCTTTTTGGTATTCCCTTCATTCTTTTTTCTCCGCAAAAAAACTCTCAACGCTCCAATATCAGTTTTGCCCATACGGGAGCAGAGCTTGAATTAGACGTTAAGACCCTCAAAGAGAATGCATCAGACTATCAAGAAAACAAAAAGAAATGGGCCAGCCTTCACCAAGTAGAAATCGTTAAGTTTCTTCCCTATAGAAGCTTTCTTAACTCTCATGACCATCGCGTTCACTCCATTGGTATGAGTTACATTCATCGCAATAAAACCTATTTTGAGACGAGTTATTACATCGAATGTAAGGGACAAATCGTTTTCTCAAAAAGTCTTAGACTTCAAGAAAACGAAAGCGATGATCAGTATTTTCACTCTCTGATTAATTCCCTGGATTGTGGAGTACTGTGATGCGTTTACTCTCAATCATGCTGGCCTTTATTTTTTTCATGAACACCCTTCCTTATGTGGAAGCTAGTAGCAAAAATAAAAGTCAGGAAGATGTTCTGCTTAAGTTAGAGAATCTCTCCAATAGTTTTGAAAAGCATTGTATCTCTTCCAAAGTTAAGAATGTGGAAGCTCATCTAAAATCCTATGGGCTAAGTGAATCTTGTTGGAAACTTCTCACCGAGATTAATCATCTGGAAAGACAACTCACTTCCCTTCATCCAGAATTAGTAAGTAAGATCAGTTGTCCTACTTGTTCAAAAGATTTAGGTTTACCTGAGATCACTCTTCCACAACTTCCACTCAATCAAGAGTTAACTTGCTCGGCGGAAGTTAGAAAAAGAAACCTGCAGCAATGTCCTAATGACCTTGCCTGTGCTCTTTATAGTAGTCTGACAACTCTTCCTGGAACGACTAAATGGATCGGTTCACCTGAAAAAATTCTTCCAAAAGGAATAGCTCCTACCAATTGCACTCCTGGAGATAGTTGTACTAATCAAATCATCACCGCTTTTTATGATGCTGTTTTAAATTTTTTTAGTGCCTCCTGGGATTTATTAAAAATGGCCGGTGGCTTTGCGAAGGACCAATTAGTGGACTTCTGGAATTGGGTGACAGGTCCTGAAGATGCTTCTTCAGCAGCTCAACTGGCCTTGGCGCAGGCTTCAGAAGATGAAGGCCTCTTTCAAATGCTAAAAAATGATTTTACAGGAACGATTTCCAACATCTTCCAAGGTCTTATAACCTCCGTCAAAGAATGGCTTAAAAATGATATTCTTTGCGAAAGATGGAGTGGCGTTCCTCATAGAAGTACTTGTCTTGCACCTGCCAAAGGTTTTGATTGCATCAGTTGCAAATCAACTCTCAATGGAATCTGTGCGATTTCAGGAGTCTTTGTAGCAGAGATCCTTCCGGCCTTTATCACCGGCGGACTTACTACAGCAGCTAAACACGGGGCGGGAGCCGCTTCTCGACTTTTGAAAACAACTTTCAAGGTTTCAGATAAGAGTATTCAGGCCATCAAAAATTCTAAGACCCTCAAAGCAAGCTTGGGAATTATCTCGAAGATAGACGATTTTAAGAAGACCAGTGTCGTTCTTGCTAAGATTAATCAATACCTCATCTCTCCTGCGCGCAAAGTAGCTCAAGTAACCTTAAACGTTCTCTCGGCCATTGTTCGTAACTCCAAAGTCTATATGGCAGAAACAGCTAAAGGAAAATATATTGTCTTTGCTCAAGATGGTTTAAAACTCACTGGGAAAGTGGTTCTTTATCCTATCGAAAATAATCTCACCATGTTTGCCTTCAGAGCAGGCCAACAAACTTTTGATAAGGTTTTTAAATTAGCGGCCCCGACTCTTACTAATAAAAGTTCCGTTGCCATTGCCGTCACTGCTCACACTCCTCAACTGGATAGCGTACTGTCAAAGATTGAAATAGCTCATCTCAAAAAACAAAAAACACTTCAGCTCGAACGAGAACAAGTAAAGATCCTGCAAGGTAAAAGATCCGTTCTTACTAAAAAAGCCTTGGAAGCTAAAAATCCTAAGCTCAATGAAGTCATCAGAACTATCTACCCTGAATTAAATTATGGAGAGCTTGCTAGAAACACTCCAAGAGTGGATCTCTTAAAGCGAGAAAAAGAACTCTACATGGAGATCTCTAAAATTAAAGACCCTAATCTTAAAAAAAGAATGATGAATGATTATCAACGATTCATTGTGGACTCCAATCAGAGAAAGACTTTGCTTAAGGATCAACCTAACTATAAAGAGATTGTCGATAACTCCCAGCTCTCACCTCTTACTCGTGGGGCCAGAGGAGTTCAACATCTTGGGAAAATGCTTCTTTCCAAAGAACAGAGAATAAAACTAGAGGCCGGTATTCGCTCTGCTAATGCAAGCAGTTGGGATAAGAAAAAACAGATTCTTATTAATTCCGGTTTTACAGATAAGGAAGCACAAAAACTTATGGATTTTGGTTTTGTGGGCCTTCCTCCTAACTAATTGATTTTTTGGATTATCTCTAAGACATATTATTGTTTCACTTATCAAACAAATTTAACAAGAAAAGCAGGCAAAAATACCCCTATTTGTTTTCATATTTCTTACCTGACATCTTGTTCAAATCTGGTAATCTAGCTCTAGTTATTTCTTAGACTTAAATCCGATTTATTTCACTTTGAAAGGGAGCTCTTTGTATGATGACAAATGCTGTTAATCATTACTGTCGATCTTCCATCGGTAGAAAGCACTTGATCGCGATCACAGGTCTCGCACTTTGCGGATTCCTTGTTGGTCACCTTGCTGGAAACTTTCTACTTATGGTTGGTCCTGATGCCTTCAACATGTACGCCCACCAATTGGTTTCTCTTGGTGCTGCTCTATATGTTATTGAAGCACTTCTTGCTATTGCATTTCTTGTTCACCTTGGATTGGCCGTTAAGCTAACAATGGAGAACAGAGCTGCTCGTGGTAATCAAAATTATCACATGAAAGTAAGAACTGGTCGTGGAACAACGATCATGTCTCAAACAATGCCTTATACTGGTCTTGTTCTTCTTGTTTTCATCGTTCTTCACCTTATCAATCTTAAGTTCGGAACTCACTACGATGTCACAACTGAAAGTGGTGTTGAAGTAAGAGATCTGTATCGTCTTACGATGGAGTTCTTCTCGTCTCCAGGTAATGTGATTTGGTATTGCTTTGCCATGATCTGTGCAGGTATGCACACTGCTCACGGAGTTGGTTCAGCTTTCCAATCTCTTGGTCTTAATCACCCAAGATATTATAGAAAAATTGTAGCTATTAGTTACATCTACGCTATCGTGATTGGTGGAGGCTTTGCTTTCATTTCAATCTGGGCATACTTAAAGGGAGTTTAAGATGGGTATTAAATTAGACGCAAAAATCCCAAGCGGCCCTCTTGCAGAGAAATGGGATAATCATAAATTTGATTCAAAACTTATTAACCCTGCTAACAAAAGAAAGTTCACTGTAATCGTAGTTGGGACAGGTCTTGCAGGAGCTTCAGCTGCCTCTACCCTTGCCGAACTTGGTTATAATGTTCTTTCATTCTGTATTCAGGATTCTCCACGTAGAGCACACTCTATTGCTGCTCAAGGTGGTATCAACGCTGCTAAGAACTATCCGAATGACGGGGACTCTGTTCGTCGTCTTTTCTACGATACAATTAAAGGTGGTGACTACCGTGCTCGCGAAGCTAACGTTTATCGTCTAGCTCAAGTTTCTAACAACATCATCGACCAAATGGTTGCTCAAGGTGTACCTTTCGCACGCGAATATGGTGGTCTTCTTGATAACCGTTCATTCGGTGGAGCTCAGGTATCTCGTACGTTCTATGCTCGTGGACAAACTGGTCAACAGCTTCTTCTTGGTACCTACTCAGGTATGATGAAGATGATCAACAAAGGTAAGATCAAGCAATTCAACCGTCGTGAGATGATGGATCTTGTTATTGTAAACGGTCAGGCCCGCGGTATCATCGTTCGTGATCTTGTAACTGGTAAACTTGAAAGATACGCAGCTGATGCTGTTCTTCTATGTACAGGTGGTTACGGTAACGTTTTCTATCTTTCTACTAACGCTAAAGTTTCTAACGGTTCTGCTGCTTGGAGATGTTATAAGAAAGGTGCAGCGTTTGCTAACCCTTGCTTCACTCAGATTCACCCAACTTGTATTCCTGTAAGTGGTGACTTCCAGTCAAAGCTTACATTAATGAGTGAGTCTCTACGAAATGATGGACGTGTTTGGGTTCCTAAGAAACCAAATGATCCACGTAAGCCTGCTGATATCCCTGATGAAGATCGCGACTACTACCTAGAGCGTGTTTACCCTTCTTTCGGTAACCTTGCTCCTCGTGACGTTTCTTCTCGTCAAGCTAAGTATCGTTGTGACGAAGGTCTAGGTGTAGGTCCTACTGGACGTGCTGTTTACCTTGATTTCCGTGATGCTATTAAGCGTGATGGAAAAGATGTTATTGCTGCTAAATACGGTAACCTTTTTGAAATGTATGAGCGTATTACAGCTGATAACCCTTACGAAACTCCAATGATGATCTACCCTGCTGTTCACTACACGATGGGTGGTCTATGGGTTGACTATAACCTTATGTCGACAATTCCAGGGCTACACGTTCTTGGAGAGGCTAACTTCTCTGACCACGGTGCTAACCGCCTAGGAGCTTCTGCTCTTATGCAAGGTCTTGCGGATGGTTATTTCGTGATCCCTTACACTCTTGGACACTACTTTGCTTCTAACAAGCTAGAGAAAGTGACAACTGATCATCAGGCTTTCGCTGATGCAGAAGCAGCTGTTAAGCTTCAAACTGAACAACTTCTTAACATCAAAGGTTCAAGAACTGTTGATGACTTCCACAAAGCACTTGGCCACATCATGTGGGAAAAAGTTGGTATGGGAAGAAACGAGAAAGGTCTTAAAGAAGCTATCCAGGAGATCAGAAAACTTCGCGAAGAGTACTGGCAAGACGTTAACATCATTGGTGGTGAAGATAACTTCAACGTTGAACTTCATAAAGCCACTCGCCTTGCTGACTACCTAGAGCTTGGAGAACTTATGGCGCTAGATGCTTTAGAGCGTAACGAGTCTTGTGGTGGACACTTCCGCGAGGAATTCCAAACTGAAGATGGTGAAGCTCAACGTGACGATGCGAATTTCGCACACGCCGCTGTTTGGGAATACACTGGTTCAAACTCAAGCCCTATCCGTCACAAGGAAGAGCTAGTGTTTGAAAACGTTCAACTTGCTACTCGTTCGTACAAATAAGGAGAAGTTTATGGCTTCTGAAAATATGACTTTAAACCTGAAGATTTGGCGTCAAAAGAACGGCGAAGCTCAAGGTAAATTAGTAGATTACAAAATATCAAATGTACTACCTGATATGTCTTTTCTTGAAATGATCGACGTTCTTAACGAAGATCTAGTAAGAAAAGGCGAAGATCCAATCGCATTTGACCACGACTGCCGTGAAGGTATTTGCGGAATGTGTTCAATGATGATTAACGGTCAAGCGCACGGTGGTTTTAAAAACACAACAACTTGTCAGGTTCACATGCGTATGTATAAAGACGGCGATACAATTGTTATCGAGCCGTTCCGTGCAAAAGCTTTCCCTGTGATCAAGGACCTTACAGTAGATCGTTCATCTCTTGACGGAATTATGGAAGCTGGTGGTTATACTTCAGCAAACACTGGTAACGCTCAAGATGCTAACGCTATTCTTATTCCTAAGCCTGTTGCTGATGAAGCAATGGATGCAGCTGCTTGTATCGGTTGTGGTGCTTGTGTAGCTTCATGTCCTAACAGCTCTGCGATGCTTTTCATGGCCGCTAAAGTTTCTCAACTTGCTCTTTTACCTCAAGGTAAGCCAGAAGCTCCTAAGCGTGCTCTTAACATGGTTCAAAAACATGACCTTCTTGGATTCGGTAACTGCTCTACTCACGCTGAGTGTGAGGCTACTTGTCCAAAAGGTATCTCTATCGAGCACATCGCTCGCTTGAACCGTGAATACCTCAAAGCAGCGTTTACGTACTACGAAAAGAAAAGAGACGAATAATCGACTCCAAGGCAAGGCCCCTTATAAAGGGGCCTTTTTTATGACATGAATAAACCCTTCACCGGCATCCTTATTCTCATTCTAGCTATGACAACTTTGCAGTACGGCTCAAGCCTTGCAAAAAATCTTTTCTCCCTTTCAGGCATAGCTGGTGCCACCGGACTTCGTCTTTTCTTTGCTTCCTTTTGTCTTATGATTTTTTTGAGGCCCTGGAGAAGACCCTTCAAAAAAGAATACCTCCTACCTCTTTTTTTATACGGCTCAACTCTCGGATTAATGAACCTTTCTTTTTACTTTGCTCTTTCCCGAATCCCTCTCGGGATTGCAGTGGCCCTGGAGTTTATTGGACCTCTAGGACTTGCTCTTATCTCTTCCAAGAGTCGTTGGGATTTTCTGTGGGTTCTCTGCGCGGGTTTAGGAATCTATTTTTTATTACCACTCAAAGAAGGTCATGAGAGTTTAGATTATTGGGGAATCATCTACGCCCTTCTTGCTGGTCTTTTTTGGGCCTTATATATTATTTTCGGAAAACGTCTTTCCAATACTCTTCCAACCAAAATGGGAATTAGTTATGGCATGTGCATCGCTGCTTTGGTTGTCATGCCTTTTGCTATTACCCTCAACTTCAATGAACTCTTCAACCCTGCAGTCCTTCTACCAGGACTTTTAGTCGGTATTTTTGCTAGCGCTATTCCCTATGCCTTAGAACTCAGGGCCATGCGAAATTTAAGCCAAAAAAGTTTTTCTATTCTTATGAGTCTTGAACCGGCCGTGGCTTCTCTTATTGGTGTGATCTTTTTGAGAGAGTATCTTACTTTGGATCAAAGCCTTGCCATTGGCCTTGTTTGCGTCGCTAGTGTGGGAACGAGTCTTTCAAGTAGCAACTCATTATAAACAAACGATATCCCCAACCTGCTGTTGGATTGTATCAATAATCACTCCTTCTAAACTTGCTTCAGAAGTACATGACTTTAAAATCAGCTGATAGCCTTGATTAACTCCATCGAAACGAAGTTGACGGCCAAAGTTGGAGCAATTGATTTCGGACATTTCAAGGGGAACTTCAATTTCTTCGTTAATAATGACTTTGTCTTCACTCACAACAATACTTTTTACCCCATCCACCACTCTGTCAGTGAAATGACAATGAAGATCCTGAGCGAATGCATTGTTATTAAGAATGGCAAGGACCAGGATTAGGATTGTTGCAGAGATCAGTTTTTTCATTATGTTACTCCCCCCCTTGAGTGCCTCGGCAATATAACAAGAGGCTCACTAGATTGGTATATTAATGAATTTATTTCTTTCAAATATTTCCTTACAAACTTAACTAGACCTTAAGATTTCCACTAGGTAGACTGTATTAGCATGATGATTTTTGATCAAACATCTATTGCCTTCACTCAGAAGACGCAGGAGATGGCCCGAAACATATTCTCGCAATTGGGTTTTAAAGTCCTGCGCTCTCGCTTTGAATTTAATAAGTATCTTTATCCTATTTCTATTGTTGTCTTTGAAGGCAAAGAACTGGGCTTTTTTGATTCCAAATTCTATCAGATTGGACTGAATAAAAAGCTAATCTACTCTGCCAAGGATTCCGTTATTCGGGATATTTTAAAACATGAAATTGCTCACTACTTAACCTTTCTTCATTATCCCGGAATGGAATCTCCTCATGGGCAAGAATTTAAAGAAATCTGTCTGCGCTATGGTTTTACCGGAGATATTCCTAAGGCTACTCTGGATCTTCATCTTGCCAATGAAAATAAAGAAGGTGATCTTGAGTCGGAGAAGGTTCTTGATAAGGTTCAAAAGCTTTTAAAACTTGCAGAAAGCTCTAACGCTTATGAAGCAGAGTTGGCAACATTGAAGGCCAATGAGCTTTTGATCAAACATTCCCTCAGTCATGTGAATCTTGAACACGAAGAAAGTATTTATCTTGATCGACCACTCACTTATCCAAGAAGTAATTCTAAGTTGGTGGCCATTTATGAGATTCTTACTCACTTTTTAGTGAAACCCGTCATTAGTCATGGCCATAAACAATGTTCACTAGAAATTTGTGGTCCTAAAACCAATGTCATTCTTGCTAGCTATGTTGCTCAATTTCTTGATCAGCAGCTTGAATACTTATGGAAAGAGGCCAAGAAAGAATCAGGGCTTCAAGGCCAGAGATCAAAAAACTCTTTCATGCTAGGAGTTGCTGCTGGCTTTCATGAGAAAATGAAAAAAACTGAAAGTGAAATGAGCACTGATAATATCAAGGCCTTAACAGTAGTAAGAAAACAGCTAGAAATTAATTTAAACCTTGTTTATAAGAAGTTAGGCTCAACGAGATCCTCTCATCAACTGGATCACAAGGCCCGGAATGCAGGTATTGAGAAAGGAAAGAAACTTTCCATTAATAAGGGTGTTGAAGGAACTTCGAATAAACTTTTTCTTCCATGGAGAAAATCATGAATGCTAAATCTGGAATCATCTATGCAGCTCTTCTTTTAGCTCTATCTGTTATCATTGGAGCTTTTGGAGCTCATGGTCTGGAAAAAATGGTTGATGCCTCAAAACTTGCAACCTTTGAAACAGGTGTGCGCTATCACATCTATCATGCTTTCGCGATTCTTGTGACTTCAGTTATCGCCTTAATCAAACCGGAGATGAAGATTACTAAAGCGATTGTCTTCTTTAGTATCGGAATTCTTCTCTTCTCTTTTGGATGCTATGCCTATGTTCTAACTGGAATGAAATCAATTGCGATGATTGTTCCTTTTGGTGGAACCAGCTTTATTATTGGTTGGATAATGCTTGCTCTAGGTGCCAGAAAACTAAGCTAGACGCTCCCCTGGTCCATAGACCCACTTATGTCGTTGCCCCATGA
>Ga0079223_10000343_pt1 | contig 22537 bp, 23 predicted proteins | sample Stecom2011_FD_75072 | JGI IMG/M metagenome (GOLD analysis project Ga0079223, IMG submission 75072) | Agricultural soil microbial communities from Utah to study Nitrogen management - Steer compost 2011 | ecosystem: Environmental > Terrestrial > Soil > Agricultural land | place: USA: Utah...
GCTCACGCAACGATCAGGTGCTGGTCGATCTCAAGCTGTTCCTGAAAGAGGAGATCCTGCAGATAAAAGAGGAGGTGCTGCAGCTGTTCGACCTGTTGCAGTCGCTCAGTGAGAAGCATAAAGGGGTGCTGCTGCCGGGCTATACGCACGCACAGATCGCCATGCCCTCCTCCTTCGGACTATGGCTCGGCGCCTTTGCCGAGACGCTGGTGGACGATATGCATACGCTCGCGGCAGCCTGGCAGGTGGCCAACCAAAACCCGCTGGGATCGGCTGCCGGATATGGCAGCTCCTTCCCGCTGGACAGGGAGATGACCACCCGCGAGCTGGGTTTCGCCACCATGAGCTACAACGTGATCGCCGCCCAGATGGGACGGGGTAAGACCGAGAGGATCCTTGCACAGAGCATGGCCAATATCGCCTCCACCCTCAATAAGCTGGCGGCAGACAACTGCATGTACCTCTCCGGCAACTACGGCTTTATCTCCTACCCCAATGAACTGACCACCGGCTCCAGCATCATGCCGCACAAAAAGAACCCCGACGTATGGGAGCTGATAAGGGCTCACAGTAATCGCCTGCAAAGCCTGCCCAACGAGATCACGCTGATGACCACCAATATGGCACATGGCTATCACCGCGACTATCAGTTGTTGAAGGAGGTGCTCTTCCCGGCATTAGAGACGCTGCACACTCTTCTGCAGATGTCACACTTTATGCTGGAGCATCTGTCGGTGAACGGAGATATCCTCTCCGACCCGCGCTACGACTATCTGTTCACCGTGGAGGAGGTGAACAGGCGCGTGCTGGAGGGATTACCCTTCCGCGAGGCATACAAGCAGGTGGGAAGAGAGGTGCAGCAGGGAACATTCCATGCTGAGAGGAAGGTAGATCACACCCATGCGGGAAGCATCGGGAACCTCTGCACGGAAGAGATCAGAAAGAAGATGGAGAGAGCATCAGAAGGCATCATCTGAGAAGTGTTCTCTTCCGGAGTTTGTAAAAGCAACAAAAAAAGGTTTACACAGTCTCTATATACTGCGTAAACCTTTTTCTATACCGGGTGAGAGAGGATCAGTGCAGATGTGCAGCTGCCCCGTCTACCATATTATGTACCGCCTCAATGCTGTGTGTGTAATCCACATAAGCAGCCACAAACTGACGGCCCTTTGCCGGTGATTCGTTCTTCACCTTTTCCAACGCAGCTACCTTCTCATACTTCTCCTTAAGTACACTGTTCACATGGTTGCTGAGTGCATTGAGCAGGCGATCGATATCACCGCTTTCCAGTGCATTGTCACTCATCACAACAATCTTTTCGGTGGTGCCTGCAGGCTTCAGCCCGGTGTAGGGCGCACCCTCCATCTGGCGGTGCAGCCGTACAAACGTTTCATAGAAATGGGTTTGGACGATCTTATACACCTCCTGATCACCCTTTTTCAGATTGTAGGTTTTGTGAAACAACGCCACCAGCTCCGCTTCATCCGCTGCAGGGATCCATTTCTTGATCAGCTCCACATTGTTGGTCTCGAGCGCTTTGGAGGCATCTTTAAGTACCGGCCCGTCGTATGAGTCGCAATGAGCTTCAACCGGTTGAACAGTAATTATAGAGAAAATGAGTGTCAGTGACATGATAAAGAGTGATCTGATCAGGTTTTCTGACATGTTGTAATTTCTTGTTTTCATCTTTTTCCTATTTAATGGGTTTGTAAATTGTTATTCTCTTATCTTTACAACAAAGTTACACAGTAACAACTCCGGAAACTGTCACCCGGGAGACAAAATGTTTTTTCTATACAGATTAATATTTACTGGTCGGGGAGACATCTACGGGATTGCGCTTCAATAAATACCGATATATGATGGAAGAAGAAAATCGGAGAGATGATCATCTGCATAACCTCATGAATACGCATCAGCAAAAAATTCATCCGGACGATCGTGACAATACGCGTGAGGATCACGAACTTCATCATCATAATGAATTATCCTTTTGCCCACTGTTTAAAGGGCTGACCCAAAGTGAACATGACGATTTCCTGGAGCGGAACGTGAAGGAGATCCTTACCTTTAAAAAGGGGGAGACGGTGGTCCGTCAGGATGATCCCATCACTTTTGTGATGTTACTGGTACAGGGAAGCGTCAGAACAGAGATGATCACGCAGGAGGGAAATATCCTCAATATCGATATACTGGAAGCGGTGATACCGCTGGCACCGGCCTTTATCTACGGAACCAAAAACTGCTACCCGGTAGATGTCACCGCTGTGGAGCCCTGCACCTTCCTGAAGATATCCAGGGCGGTCTGGCTGGAGGAGATGGCCCGCAATAAGAAGCTGATGACCAATTTCCTCACTATGAATGCCGACCTCACCTTATTTCTTACGAACAAGTTGCAGATGATCTCATTGAAAAGTTTGAGGATGAAGATCTCTACGTTTCTCCTGGAAAATACAACCATCGACCAGGATACATTCACGCTTAAACAATCACGCACCCGGCTGGCAGAGTACTTCGGCGTGCAGCGTCAGTCACTTGCGCGCACCCTGAAAGAGATGGAGGATGAGGGAACAATTGAGTTGAGGGGAAAGAACGTAAAAGTGCTGGACAGAAGCAGGCTTATCCGTGGATAGTTTAGGTTTGTCTATCTTAATGACAACCTTATTTAGACATGTGACAACCATTTACAAAAACCATCTGTCTCAGCCCTTTTTCCCTGTCATTTTGTAAGTTCATTTGCTCTTTTTTTCGTACTTTTGCAGGGATCAAACATTTTAATGCAATTCTGCCCAGATTGTAACAGAGAAGACCAAAACAAACATACTTACACGATGAACTTAATTGAAAGCATAATTGAACGGGCAAAAGCCGACAAACAACGTATTGTATTGCCTGAAGGAACTGAAAAACGCACACTTCAGGCAGCCGATCAATTGGTACGGGACGGTGTAGCCGAGATTATTCTGTTGGGGAATCCTGAGGAGATAATGCTATTAGCTCAAGAGATGAAGCTCAAATATATTGAAAGAGCAATCATTATTGATCCGGGGAGACACGACAAAAAGAATATTTACATCGAGCTACTTGTCGAGCTACGGAAAAAAAAGGGGATGACATTCGAAGAGGCCGCACTGCTGGTAGAAGATCCGCTCTACCTGGCCTGCCTGATGATCAAAAATGGTGATGCCGACGGAGAGATTGCCGGTGCACAAAATACGACGGGTGATGTGCTTCGCCCCGCCCTGCAGATCATCAAAACATCACCGGGAGTAAAAGTGGTATCAGGTGCTTTTATCATGATCACGCAGACACCGCAGTATGGTGAGAATGGCACACTTATCTTCGCAGATTGTGCAGTGATGCCTAACCCCAATGCAGAGGAGCTGGCATCCATTGCGCTGGCCTCAGCACAAACAGCAAAAGATATTGTAGGTGTGGAACCTAAAGTGGCGATGCTGAGCTTCTCAACCAAAGGGAGTGCGGAGCACGAGATGATTGATAAAGTGCGGGAAGCTACCCGGATAGCGAAAGAGAGAAATCCCTCACTGCAGATTGACGGAGAGCTGCAGGCCGATGCCGCACTTGTACCTTCCGTGGGTGTAAGCAAAGCCCCGGGCAGTACTATTGCCGGCAAAGCCAATGTGCTGGTATTCCCCACGCTTGAATCGGGAAATATCGCCTATAAACTGGTGCAGAGACTGGGAAACGCAGAAGCAGTAGGTCCGGTATTGCAGGGTATGGCCGCACCGGTGAATGATCTCTCACGCGGTTGTTCAGTAGAGGATATCTACAGGATGGTGGCCATAGCTGCCAATCAGTCCATTGGTATGAAACAAAACAAATAATTGAGCATATGAGCGAAATGATCATAGAACCCATTGAGAACTACGGGCTTACTATCACAGCTGATAGTAAGAACAAGCCTCTGTTCTCAAAGATAGGCGTGGTGGGTGCCGGCAAGGAAGGCAGGAACATCATTAACATGGCCGCAACAGCTGGCATGGATGTAATCTTCCTGGATGAGTCGAACGAACGGATCGATTTTGTACTGGGTGAGCTGGAGAAAGTGATGGATCAGAAGATTACAGGCTGGGGTCTCACCCAATCAGAGAAAAAAGTGATCATGAACCGTATCAAACCCACTCTTGAATATGAAGATTTTGCAGGATGTGACCTGGTGATAGAATGTACCCGTTATACCGAAAGCGGACGTCGCAGCACCCCGCTGCGAAAGAACATCTTTAAACGACTCGAGGAGATGCTTGACACAGATGCCATCATTGCCACAAACGGCTCTACCATCATCATCAGTGAGCTGGCGGCTGACCTGGAGCATAAGGAGCGCTGTGTAAGCCTTTACTTCCCTGTTTCTCACCCCGATGCACGAATTCTGGAGATTGTAAGCGGCATGTACACTTCTGAAGAGGTGTACCAGAAGATGGAGGTTTTCGCCAGACTGATCAATTTCAAGCCACACCGCATCAATGAAAGCAATGGAAACGTCAGCCTGAGGATGGTGGCTACCATGCTTAATGAAGCCTGCCAGATCCTGCTGGAAAGAGTCACCTCCCTGGAAGACATCGAGGAGACCTTCACGATAATTTACGGACAGCGTTATGGTATCTTCCGCCTTGCAGACATCATTGGTATTGAACGTCTGGTAACATTGATGGAGGCGATGTTCAACGATTTTGGAGAGAAACATTATAAACCAAATCCCCTGTTGTGGAAACTTTACCGCTCAAACCAGCTTGGGGTACGTACAGGAAAAGGATTCTATATTTACGATGAAAACGGCAATACGGTTTCACCCAACAAATCACTGTTCAATTAAGGAGGATCAACAATGAAGATATTGGTATTAAACTGCGGAAGCTCATCTATAAAATACAAGCTTTTCGAAATGGAAAGCAAAGAAGTTGTTGCTCAGGGTGGTGTTGAGAAAATTGGCATGAAGGGTTCGTTTCTCAAGCTTATACTGCCCGACGGACAGAAGGTGATGCTGGAGGGAGAGATACTGGAACATCGCGCCGGAATAGAATATATCCTGGGTGTGTTGCTCAGTGAGAAATATGGTTGTATCGGTTCGCTCGATGAAATCGGTGCCGTAGGACACAGGGTGGTACATGGCGGTGAGCGTTTTAATTCGAGTGTGCTTATCACCGAAGAGGTGATCGAGATGCTGAATGATTGTATCGAGCTGGCACCACTTCACAACCCTCCTAACCTGAAAGGAATATACGCCATTCAGGAACTGATGCCAGGGACACCGCAGGTAGGTGTTTTTGATACAGCATTTCATCAGACAATGCCCGACTATGCATATATGTACGGCATACCCTATGCTCTTTATGAGAAGTATGGCATCCGCCGCTATGGTTTTCACGGCACCAGCCACCGGTATGTATCAAAAAAAGCATGTGATTTTCTGGGTGTGCCCTACGAAGAACAGCGGATTATCACGGCACATATAGGTAACGGCGGATCAGTGACAGCCATAAAAAATGGAAAATCGTTCGATACAAGTATGGGAATGACGCCGGTGGAGGGACTCATCATGGGTACCCGTTCAGGTGATTTAGACCCGGGAGTTATCACCTATATCATGGAAAAAGAGCATATGGGCACGAAAGGTATTACCACCCTGTTGAACAAGTTCTCAGGTGTGCTCGGCATCTCAGGTATCTCTTCAGATATGCGTGAGATCCAGGAGAGCATTTTAAGTGGTGACAAACGTGCTGTTCTGGCAATGAACACCTACAACTACCGCATTAAAAAGTATGTGGGATCTTATGCCGCTGCTTTAGGTGGTGTGGATATCCTGGTATTTACAGGTGGTGTTGGTGAGAACCAGGCTGTCACACGCAGTGATGTATGTAGAAATATGGAGTTCATGGGTATTGAACTGGATGAAGAAGTGAACAAAGCTGTTCGCGCTAAAGAGGTGGTGATCAGTAAGCCCTCATCAAAGGTGAAAGTATTGATCATCCCCACCGATGAAGAACTTACTATCGCCAGGGATACGGTGGAAATTCTGCAGGGTTAGCAGCGTTAATCCAAAATAATAAAACCTCAGAGAATCTCTGAGGTTCTATTATTAATATATAAGAAAGTTTATTCAGCAACCACTTCGAAGGGTATCTCTACAGAAACCTCCTTATGAAGCTTCAGTATTGCTTTGTAGTTGCCCACTTCTTTTACGGCATCCTTGATAAGGATTAGTTTTCTGTCCACTTCGAATCCTTTTTCTTTCAGCATTTCTGCAACCTGAATGTTGGTTACAGAACCAAAGATTGTACCGGATGAGCTGGTTTTTGCACCTATGGTGAGGGAAACTCCTTCCATCTTGTCGGCAATCGCCTGTGCATCAGCTTTTATCTGAGCAAACTTGTGCGCACGCTGTTTTTGGTTTTCAGCAAGCACCTTCTTTGCAGATTCACTGGCAATAATCGCTTTTCCCTGTGGAATAAGATAATTGCGTGCATATCCTTTTTTCACGTTCACTACATCATCTTTGTAGCCTAAGATCAGTATATCTTCTTTCAATATTACTTCCATATCTCTTCCTCCTTGTTATTTCATTAAATCAGTTACGTACGGAAGCATGGCAATATGACGCGCTCTTTTCACTGCTTGCGCAATACGACGTTGAAACTTCAGTGATGTGCCGGTGATTCTTCTTGGCAGAATTTTACCCTGTTCGTTCAAAAACTTCTTCAGGAATTCGGGATCCTTATAATCGATGTATTTGATGCCGTTCTTTTTAAACCGGCAATATTTTTTCTTCTTCACATCCACCGACAGTGGAGTTAAATATCTTATTTCTGATTGTTTAGCCATTTCTTAATCCTCCTTTTCGTTTGATTTTACTTCCGATTCAACCACTTCTGCTTTTTCGACCTTTTCAGCTTTTTCAGCTTTTTTGATGACCGGAGCAGGAGCATCCTGTTTTTTGCCGCCTTTGTTTCTTCTCTTCTCAGCATATTCCAGCGAGAATTTGTCCTGCTTCACGGTTAAGAACCGGATCACACGTTCATCACGACGGAAATTAAGCTCCAGCTTATCAATCACCGAAGGTTCGGCATTGAATTCCAGGAAGGAGTAAAAACCGGTAGTTTTCTTGTCGATGTTGTAGGCCAGCTTACGCAGCCCCCAATCTTCTTCGTTCACAATCTCTGCTCCTTGCTCTTTGAGGAGGTTCTTGAATTTTTCAACCGCTTCCTTCATCTGAGCATCAGACAAAACGGGAGTCAAAATGAAAACGGTTTCGTAATTGTTCATACTAAATTAATTGTTAATGCGTTAAAAAAATAAACATAATTTTTCGAGGGGCAAAGATACAATAAAATATCAAATTCTCAAAGCTGTATCCATTTTAACTTTCTATGAGCGTTCGATTTTGTCATTGAGTGACGATTCATCAACTTTTTAGTAGTAGATTTGTTTACTTTTATATCCAACTCAATAGCAAAATGAAGAAAACAACCAACCAGGCACTTGTTATTTTCGGTGCCTCTGGCGACCTGACATACCGGAAATTAATACCCGCTGTCTTTGATCTCTACATGAACAATTCACTGCCTGAAGGGTATGCTGTATTGGGCGTGAGCCGGTCGGCCTTCACCGACAAACAATTCCGTCATAAGATGAGAGAAGGCATCACGCTGTTTGCCCACTATAAAGATGCAGCCATGGAGAAGATTGAAGATTTTCTATCCAGGCTCTATTACCTGAGCATTGACACAGGTAAAGGAGAGGAGTATCAGCATGTGAAGGACAAACTGACCATGCTGAATAAAAAACACAATCTGGAACAAAACTATATTTTTTACCTCTCCACCCCTCCCTCACTCTACACCACCATTCCTAAGTACCTGTACGGGCAGGGACTCACACTACAGCAAAAAGGTTTCAGGCGAATCATCATTGAAAAACCATTCGGCCATGACCTGCCATCGGCCATCAATCTGAATGAACAACTGCTGGAGTTCTTTCAGGAGGATCAGATCTACCGTATTGATCATTACCTGGGAAAAGAGACGGTACAGAACCTGATGGTGACGCGTTTTGCCAATGGCATCTATGAGCCTCTATGGAACCGTAATTTTATTCAGCATGTGGAGATCACTGCTGCAGAAAGCATAGGCGTGGAGGACCGGGGCGGTTATTACGACCATTCAGGCGCATTGCGTGATATGGTGCAGAATCATTTGTTACAGGTGGCATCGCTGGTGGCAATGGAACCACCAACAAAGATTACCCCTGAGGATATACGTTATGAAAAAATGAAAGTCTTCCGCTCACTGCGACCTTTCAGCAAAAATGATCTGATGAAGAACGTTATCCGCGGTCAGTATACTGATGCCACCGTCCGCGGAAAACAATATAACGGTTACAGGGACGAAAACAATGTGGATAAGAAATCACGCACCGAGACCTATGTGGCGATGAAGGTCTTTATCGACAACTGGCGCTGGCAAGGTGTTCCATTCTATATACGTACCGGCAAGAGATTGCCTACCAACGTGACGGAGGTGGTGATTCATTTCAGGCCGTCACCACAAAAACTGTTCAAATCGGCCGATGGCTCCACAAACTCGGATAACCGGCTTATTCTTCGTATTCAACCCGATGAAGGCATCCTGCTGAAGACAGGAATGAAAGTACCCGGAAACGGATATGAAGTAAAATCGGTGAATATGGACTTTCACTATACCGAGCTGAATGATCATTACATCCCGAGTGCTTATGAAAGACTTATTCTCGATTGTATGATTGGTGATAATATGCTTTACATGAGCAGTGAAGCGGCCGAGGAGACATGGAAATTTGTTCAGCCCCTGCTTGACTATTGGGAGAACGACAAGGATGCATCCCTGCACGGTTACCCCTCAGGATCGTGGGGACCGGATATTGCGGACGATCTGATTGAAGGAAAAGAGAACACCTGGCGCTATCCCTGTAAGAACCTGGCAGAAGATGGCATCTACTGTGAATTGTAATGACGTTTTTTCGTTAGTAGGTTTCGAAGTCTGAAAGTTATTAGGTTATTAAGTTATTAAGTTTCAATGATCGCAACCTACTACTGAAATCCTGCAACTTACTGCTTATAGCTTACCGCTGATTCCTGAACACTGACAACTGACAACTGACAACTGATACTGACAACTGATTACTGAACATTGACAACTGAAAATTGAAAATTGATCACTGACAACTAAGAAATAATGAATATTGAAATATTTAACACGCTGAATGACCTGAACAGATCCTTTACCGAATGGCTGAAGGAGATCATGGAAGAAAAGGAGTCTGTGTCGATCGCCCTGTCGGGCGGCTCCACGCCAAAATCACTGTTCGATTATTGGGCCACGCTGCATGAAGGAGAGATCAACTGGAAGAAAATCAAATTCTTCTGGGGTGATGAACGCTGCGTCCCACCCACAGATGAAGAGAGTAATTACAGGATGACACAAGAACACCTGTTTGATTTCGTTCAGGTGCCACCGGCAAATATCAATCGCATAATGGGAGAGAATGAACCGGAGGAGGAAGCCACTCGCTACGGAGCATTGCTTCAGAACGAATTGCAAGGAAAGAATGGAATACCCACTTTCGATATCATGATGCTCGGGATGGGTGATGATGGCCACACCGCCTCCATTTTCCCATACGAGATGAGTTTATGGGACAGCGCCAGGAACTGCGTGACAGCCACTCATCCTCAGAGCGGACAGAAAAGGATAAGCATGACGGGAAAAGTGATTAACAATTCAAAGAATGTCGTGTTTCTGATAACCGGTAGCAATAAAGCAGAAAAAGTAAAGGAGATTATCAGTGATCCCGATTACGCGGCAAAAAAATATCCGGCTGCACGGGTACAACCGGAGACTGAAAATCTATACTGGTTTATTGATGTGAAGGCGGCGCAAAAGCTGACCGGCGACAGTTGAGATTATACTTATCTCACCTTTTTGATCTTATAATCACAGGATACTTTCCCTTTCTCCATGTTGGTTAGCTTGCTTTTCACCATCCTTTTACGGAGAGGTGATATTTTGTCCACAAACAGGACCCCGTCAAGATGGTCGTATTCATGTTGAATCACACGTGCCATAAATCCTGTATAAGTCTCTTCATGGCGTTGCAGGTTCTCATCGAGATATGCAATACGTATCTCACCTTCGCGGGGCACCTTTTCGTGGATACCGGGGATACTCAGACATCCCTCCTCTATCAGTTCCAGTTCACCGCTGCGTTCAATAATATGCGCATTGATAAAGACTCTTTTAAAATCCCTGAACTCAGGATGCTCCTCACTGGCAACAGGTGATAGATCCACCACAAAGATGCGGTCAGTTAATCCTATCTGAGGAGCAGCCAGCCCCACCCCATCGGCCAGGTACATGGTCTCGAACATGTTATCTATCAACTCTTTCAGCTTAGGATAATTATCCGGATCTATATCCTCAGTTATTTTTCGCAATACGGGATGTCCGTAAATATATATAGGTAAAATCATAATCAGCATTCCGGGTTCAGGAAAACATCAACGATAGCAGTTTGAGATGTTGACACACTGTTCTGAACCAGTTTATTTTATTGTTTCATTCTTTTGCTCTCCATATATCCCTGGAGTATGATGGTTGCACTGATCTCATCCACCAGTGCTTTGTTTTGTCTGCCTTTCTTTTTCACTCCGCCATCGATCATTGTCTGAAGTGCCATCCTTGAGGTGAAACGTTCATCAAAATAATCCACCGGAATATTGGGATAAAGCTTCCTCAATCTGTTCACGAATGGCTCCACGCGTTTCATATTTTCCGAAAGCTCGTTGTTCATCTGCCTGGGCAGCCCTACCACAATACAAGAGACCTCCTCTTTATGCAGATAGTCACTCAGAAATTCAAACAGGCCGGATGTCTCCACCGTGGTCAGTCCATTGGCGATAATTTGTAGCGGATCACTGACAGCAATACCGGTACGCTTTTTTCCATAATCGATTGAGAGAAGTCGTGCCATAAACAGCTAAGGTGTATCGAAAGTTCGTTTGCGTAACTCAAAATCACGTCCCAGATACTTCTCCCGTACAACAGGATTGGAGGCCAGCTCCTCGGCAGTACCCTGAAAGAGAACCTTCCCCTCAAATAGCAGATAGGCACGATCAGTGATACTGAGTGTCTCGTCCACATTATGGTCAGTGATGAGTATTCCAATATTTCTGAATTTCAATTTTGCCACTATTGATTGAATGTCCTGCACGGCTATCGGGTCAATCCCCGCGAATGGTTCATCAAGCATGATGAACTTCGGGTCGATAGCCAGACAGCGTGCAATCTCGGCACGACGGCGTTCACCACCGGAGAGACGGTCACCGGGATTCTTGCGTACTGTTTGAAGTCCAAACTCCTCTATCAGACTCTCCAGCTTCTCTTTTTGTGCCAGGGGGGACATATCGGTAAACTCCAGCACCGACTTGATATTGTCCTCTACTGTCATCTTACGGAAAATGGAAGCTTCCTGCGCAAGATAGCCAATTCCGTTCTGCGCACGTTTAAAGACTGGGAAGCTGGTGATGTTCTGTTTGCCTATAAAGATGTCACCCTCGTTTGGTACAATCAACCCTACAGTCATATAGAAAGTGGTTGTCTTACCTGCTCCGTTCGGGCCAAGCAATCCGACAATCTCACCCTGTTTCACTTTGATGGAGACGTGATTCACCACAGTGCGTTTGCCATACTTCTTCACCAGATTCTCAGTGCGCAATGTAAGCTTTTCAGCCTCCTGCGAAGTCTCTTCCGGCGAAGAAATAAGCTCTTCAGCTTCTGAAGAGAGCATTATTTCATCTAATCGTTCGTCCATATCATAACATATTTCTGCAAAGATACGAAAAAGTTATAAGTTAATTAGCCATTGTGAGAATGTACAGATGAAAGAGAATAGCATGTCCCGCTTCCGTGAAATAACCCAACTCGTGATTCTGCAATATGTTGTACCGCTATGATGGTCAGGTATAAATTACAATCTCAGCTTTTTCCATCTTCCCCTTCACTGGCGGGTGCCTTTTTGATACCCGTACCTCAAGCGATGTAATCTGAGGGTACTCCTGAGTCAATCTATTGAAAATTCGACCGGCCACGTGCTCCAGCAATCGGGATGGAATCTGCATCTCCATATTAACCAGCTCGAACAGTGTAGCGTAGTTGATCGTATCGTTCACATCATCTGATGCGCAGGCAGCAGAGATCTCTGCCTCCAGCTTAACACTCACTTCAAACTCGTTGCCTATCTCCCTTTCATGTGGCATTACACCATGATAGGCGTAAAAAAGCATGTTATGCAGTTCAATTTTTGTATTCATTTGATTATTCATTTTATTTCTTTCTGTCTCCTCTGTTCTTCAGTTTTAAAGCTCAAATATAAGAACTATTTGTTATATTTGTTGTTTAGAAACTACAAACAGAGTATATACACATGGTAAAGAAATTCTCAGTTCAATGCTGATGAATTACGAAATTTACGACGTTGTAGATACTGCCTGTTACAATAAAATTATCGAATGAAAGCAAACGAAATCCCCGACAGAGTCAGTGCCATGAGAAAATTCATGGAAGAGAATAATCTGGATGTATTCATCATCCCAAGTACTGATGCACATCTAAGTGAATACCCTCCTAAATACTGGGAATCAAGAAAATGGATCAGCGGCTTCACCGGCTCTGCCGGAACAGCAGTGGTGACAAAAGAGAAGGCGGGTGTCTGGACCGACTCACGTTACTTCCTTCAGGCAGCTGAGGAACTGAATGAGACGGGATTCGAACTTTTCAGGATGGGACAGGCTGACACACCCGACATGACCTCCTGGATTATCGAACAGGCAGGCAAAGGAGGCAAGGTGGGCATAGACGGATTGGTATATGCTGCATCAGAAGCCAAAACACTGAAAGAGAGGCTCAAAGCAAAAGGAATCGAACTGGAGACCGCCCTCGACCCTTTCACAATGATAAGAAGTGATCGCCCTGAGATTCCTAAAAACAAGGCATTCACTCTTCCTGTGGAGATTACCGGAGAATCAGTTTCGAACAAGATCGAACGTATCTGTGCAGCGTTGAAAAAAATGGAAGCAGAAGGAATACTCCTTGTGACACTCGATGCGGTGGCCTGGACCTTTAACCTCCGGGGCAATGATGTGGAGTATAATCCTGTTGCCGTGGCATACGGATACATATCAGATAAAGAGACGCTCCTTTTCATCGATAATGAGAAACTGACCACTGAGGTTGCCGATGCCTATCAGGCAGAGGGGGTTAAGATTGCGGGTTACGACGAGGTTTTCGAATATGTCTCCAACCTGCCGAAAAAGAGCACTGTTTGTGTAACAGGTAATAAAATAAATTACAAACTACTGCAAACCATCCCTGCCTCATGCAGGATCATCGATATACCCTCACCGGTAGATATGATGAAGAGCGTGAAGAATGTGACCGAACTGAAAGGCTTCCGCAACGCGATGGTCAAAGATGGTGTAGCGCTTGTGAAGTTTTATATGTGGCTTGAGAAGGCTGTTCCCGCAGGTGAAGTGACTGAGGTCACCGTGGAGGAGAAACTGCGACATTACCGTTCTCAACAAGAGCTGTTCGTGGGCGAAAGCTTCGGCACCATTGCAGGCTATGCCGGTAACGGCGCCATCATTCACTATCATGCATCACCGGAGACCTGCCTGCAGGTGAAACCGGAAGGGCTATTGCTTATCGACTCCGGCGGGCAGTACAAAGACGGCACCACCGACATCACCCGCACCGTGGCGGTGGGTAAGCTCACGAAACAGATGAAAAAGGACTACACATATGTGTTGAAAGGTCATATCTCACTGGCGACAGTAGTTTATCCCGAAGGTACACGTGGTGCACAACTCGATATCCTGGCAAGAAAAGCATTGTGGGAGAACAACCTCACCTACTGGCATGGCACAGGTCATGGTATTGGTCACTTTCTGAATGTTCATGAAGGTCCACAAAGTATCCGTCTTGAAGAAAACCCCACACTGCTGAAACCGGGGATGGTCACCTCTAACGAACCGGGTCTCTATCGTTCCAACCAGTATGGTATTCGTATTGAGAACCTGATCGTGACACAGGAACAGAAAAAAACAGAGGAGTTTGGCACATTTTATAATTTCGAGACCATCACTCTTTGTCCCATCGACACCAAACCAATTGTAAGGAAGCTGCTCACCAGAAAAGAGATCAAGTGGATCAACAGATACCACAAGATGGTCTACAGCAAGCTGAAAAATCATTTAAGCAATGAGGAGAAAGCCTGGCTGAAGCGTAAAACAAAACCTCTTTAATGAGGAGAGAGCAACATCTGTCTAGAATGGTGATATGGGAATACACTCTGTAGAGTTATCCTCATCTCATCATTTCTATCAGGAACTGGATTCATTTATCTTAGTTCTCATTTCCAACACCCCAAATTCCACATCCAACATTTAACTATGGCACTGATCAAATCTGTCAGGGGCTTTACCCCTCAAATGGGAGAAAACAATTATCTGGCCGACAACGCCACAATCATTGGTGATGTGATCATCGGTGACGACTGCAGCATCTGGTTCAATGCCGTGCTGCGGGGTGATGTCAACGCCATCCGTATCGGCAACAGAGTCAACATTCAGGATGGCACCGTTATTCACACACTCTATCAGAAATCGGTATCCATCATTGGTGATGATGTCTCTATCGGGCACAACGTGGTGATCCATGGCGCCAGAATTGAAAATGGTGCACTGATAGGGATGGGTGCCGTGGTGCTTGATCATGCCGTGGTGGGCGAAGGGGCTATCATTGCTGCCGGCTCGGTGGTACTGACGGGCACGCAGGTGGAACCGGGCAGCATCTACGCCGGTGTTCCCGCGAAATTCGTAAAAAAGGTCGATCCGGTACAGGCAAAAGGAATGAATCAGAAGATTGCAAATAACTACCTGATGTATGCGGGTTGGTTTAAGGAGGATTTGAAATAATAAAAACACAGGCTCTGTGCAGTTGTCGCTGAGATATGAGCAGCAAGAGTTGTACCCCACAATATTTCAAGACATCTTTTGAGGCTTGTCACAGACTCTCTACCTTTCGTGTGCCATACCTTTCCTGTTGGCAGCAACCATTTTATAGAGCTGATCATTGGGGCGAACCTTCTCTTCTGTTTTGAGTGAGAAATGATCTCCTTTCACTGCTTCAGCAACGGTTTGTGTATCCACACGGATATCATCGGCTGTGACGAAGAGAGCACCGGTAGTGGGACCGGTAATCAGCAGCTCATCTCCTGCTTTCACCGATTGGGTCTCGATGAGGAACTCCGTCACACCCAGGTTACCGAAATGTTTGACCGCCTTGCCCACATACACTTTTCTTTTTGTGGCACCCGATCCGTAGCGGTGCGTCCACTCACCCAGCCGCTGTCCCAGGTAGTAACCATCCCAGAAGCCGCGGTTGAACACTGTGGAAAGACGTTCGTTCCAGCCGTTGATCTTCTCACCGGAGAAGGTGCCATCACAATAGGATTGCACAGCCTCCTTGTAACATGATGTGACAATCCGCACATATTCCGGTCCCCTGGCACGACCCTCTATCTTAAACACCCGCACACCGGCATCCATCATCTTGTTCATGAAATGAATGGTTTTTAAGTCTTTGGGCGACATGATATACTCATTATCGATCTCCAGCTCGATCTCACTGTCCTTATCCCTCACGATATAACCCCTGCGGCAGATCTGGTTGCAGGCACCACGGTTGGCAGAGAGCTCTTTCTCATGCAGACTAAGGTAACACTTCCCTGAGACAGCCATACAGAGCGCACCATGGGCGAACATCTCAATACGGATCAGCTCACCTGAGGGACCTTTGATCTGTTGCTCCACGATATCTTTATATATGGTTGCTACCTGATGAAGGTTCAACTCCCGTGCCAGCACCACCACATCGGCAAACTGTGCATAAAACTTCAGCGATTCACTGTTGGTGATGTTCAACTGTGTGGAGAGATGCACCTCCACGCCCATGCTGCGTGCATAGATCATCACCGCCACATCAGCTGCGATGATCGCAGAGAGTGCGGCCTCTTTAGCCGCATCCACAATCCTGCGCATCAGCACCATATCATCCTCGTAGATGATCGTGTTTACAGTGAGGTAACTTTTTATATTATGCTCGCGACAGATCTGTGCGATTTGATGAAGATCATCAATCGTGAAGTTATTGGAGGATCGTGCACGCATATTCAACCCTTCAATACCGAAGTAGATAGCATCTGCCCCACCCTGTATGGCTGCTGTCAACGATTCGTATGAACCTGCCGGAGCCATTATCTCATATTCCTGAATATTGTTCATTGGTAAGTGCTGATTTGAAAGTACAAAAGTACAAAAAAATGAGGCATTCTGATAAAAAGAAAAACGGATGCACTCATAAGGAGCCCATCCGATTCACATTCAAAAGAGTATATCTTTTTCACGGAAGAACTTTTATCACCAGTAGTGATACGGCTCTTCACGTTTCAAAAATATTTCATTAGAGGAATGATCCGTTATGATCAGTTCTCTTTTAATTTATCAATAAACTGCTCTGCATCATTATATGCAGCGCTCATAACTTCCTGCACCACACCTCCTGCCTGCGCTGCAATCATCGTTGGATTCAACCGTGACAGATAGGTATTACCGTCTGTTTTCTTGTAGACAGAGATACGACAGGGAAGCATATTGGAATAGATACGCAATTCATCGTCAGAGAGTAACCTGTAAGCATAATCCGGCTTACATAGTTCTATCACATTCACGGAAATGATATCTTTTCCGTTTTTCTTCATTATCTCCTGCAGATCGTGCTGATGGAGTATTTTCCATCCGCCCTCCAGAATGATCACGTTGAGCTTACTCACCGTCTCATCAAAACTGTATCTGCTTTTACTTTCCAGAAATAGCTGATCCATCATGTTTTTTTTAAGATTTCTTTAATAATACCTCTTCAATCGCCTGCTTGAACGCATCTTTGGGTAATGCACCCTGCGCCATCTGCGGAGCCTCATTCATCGGGCAGAAAAGGATCGAGGGAATGCTTCTGATACCAAAATCGGCTGCCAACTGTTGTTCTGCTTCTGTATCTACTTTGTAGATGTATATTTCACCTTCATATTCAGCTGCCAGTTCCTCAAGAATGGGTGCAACCATCTTACAGGGACCACACCAGTCTGCATAAAAATCGATGATACAGGGTTTGTCCCCGAGGTATTCCCATTTTTCGGGATTTGTTTCGTAGTTTGCCACTTTAGCCAAGAAATCGGCTCTCGTTAAATGAATTGTTTTTGCCATATTATTATCTGTTTTTGTAATGTTTGTATTCTGTTTGGAATCCGTGTGAGCGGACGTATTCTTTTTATTACTGTTATCGCATGAAACCAATGTGAACATCAGCGCTGCAGCTATTAAAATTGAAACTCTTTTCATTATTCTATCTCTTTATCATTATTATTCACAATCTCTTTGTTATTCTTCCCGGTTGCATCTTTCGAAAAGATATCGAACAACAGATACCCCATTACAGCTCCGTATAGCATCATTTTGTATGGATTAGATGTGATGGGACATGTACCGCTCAAACATCCTACATAATAATAATAGAGCCAACCGCCCAGTAATCCAGTCGCAACCCCGGCAAATCTAAGCCAATGTTTTAATAAAAAATCTTTCATTCGATTATAGTTTATATTCTTTCAATTTGTCTCATAGGGGTATCAGATCTGCTTCTCTTCACAACTCATAAGACACTTCAATACACTTGTAAATCTGTTGTCACTCAGTGAGTAAAAACTGTTCTTCCCACTTCTCCTGCAGTTGAGAATCCCTTTAGCACGCATATCTGTCAGATGATGAGAGAGTAATGACTGCTCACAATCCATGTTATCCATCAATTCCGTGACAGATTTTTCACCTGCCCTGGAGAGCTGCATAACCACGCACAGACGCGTCTCATTGGCCATCGCCTTTAAAATGTAGGCAGCCTCCTCAAATTGAGAGCGGTCAATTTTTATCTTTTCAATCTCAAATGCTGCTTCATTCATCTCATTCATTTATTAAATCAATATATGAACATACATTCATGTATTTTTGTTCAAAAGTACAATAGTTTTTTTATTCTGCAAAAAAAAATCAGTTAATTTTCAAATAATAGGTAAGTTTTGCCTCAATCAAACGATGGGCAGAACGGGTAAAATAGGAGTTATCGCTACGGCGGCTGTTGAAAACGTCCCCCAATCCAAAATAATATCGTCCCTCCAGGTCAATATCGCCGATAGCAGTTTTCAGTTCCATCCCAACACCGCCAACCAATCCATAATCAATGCGTCTCATTTCATCTGTGTGACCGTACTGGACACCGATGGGTGCATCCGGGTCTGCAGCCTGACGAGTAGCAACATCATCGGCCAGGGCTTTACTCATCTCCTCTTTATCGCCCAGCAGCATGCTAATTTGTGGCCCGGCATTAATGATAAAGCGGGTTTTATTTCCAAAATAGATATGGGTCATAATAGGAATCTCAATGTAGTTCAGGGTTCTTATATATGAGAAATCGGTTGAGGGGTCATATTCCTCTTCCCAGCCTCGTTGTGCGAAATTTACTTCGCCCACCAATCCCAGATATTTTTCAGAAATATATTTTACTGCAATCCCACCAAAAATACCTGTGTTGAGCAGTTGAGGTATACGTGGCATAAAATCAACACTGCGTGACATAACTCCACCTCCGGCACCAAGATACAATTCATGATTGAAAGGCTGTTTCTGTGCCAAAGCAGCGATCTGCAAGGTTAACAGAAAAAGAAGAAGGGAAAAAAAACGTTTCATCTGCTTTTGTCTGTTTTGGTTATTTGCCCGTTTTGGTCGTAATGAACAAGGAATAATCCATTGTTTATAAGGCCTCCCCAGTTATTAAGGCGTTCAAAATGAAAAGCGAACTGGAGAGATCTGACACGGATACGCTGAATATTTTGCTCAAAATGTGTTCCGTTACGACTCAAAGCTGTAAGGAAGAACAACCCGGTATCATAACCCCACATCCCGTAGCTGGGATAGGTTTCCATCAGTTTACGGTTGTACCATTTGCGGAAATTTTCGCGGAACTGTTTCGATTCTGCATCCATCTCATCGATAAAAAATGGAGTATAAATATAGGTGCCAAACAGATGATAATCATCCACCAGGTTCGCATAGGTTTGCCATTCAGGATGTCCGAAAAGAGGTGTAACATAGCCGGGATCAGATTCATGTACCTTCTTCAGCTCTTCAAGAATCACCCTCAATGTGTTGGCATCACCGCTGGCTGGAATGATGACATTCTCTTTACTTTTGCTCAATAAAGGGATGATAGATGTGCTGAGTGAAGCGGTGGAGGTAATGGTCTCATACTTGATATTGTTCTTCCTGAGATTGAGCTGTATCTCAGACAGAAGATCCATTTTATTGTTTTGCCCCCCATGTACAAAAACAATGTTTGCATTGCGGAATGTTTGAAGGAAGAGTGCTGACGCTTTCGTATGGGTAGCACTCGTGAGGGGGTTCACCTGAAAGATATTTCCATTGTTGAGTACCTCATCATTTGTCTGTGAGAAAGGAACTACATATTTTATGTTGTTTGCTTTTGAGAAGTCTGAGATGACTCTTATCTGTTCATCGTTGACGCCACCAATAATGAAGTGGAGAGATTTCATCTCCAATGTTCCCAGCAGACTTTCCAGCTTCTGTGTGTTTTTTCCCTTGCCAATCTCAAAGACATACAGCTCCAGATTGGCACCTTCGTTCTTCAATTTCTCCACAGCAAGCAGGAACCCTTCATAGTACTCCTGCAATCGCAGGTGTCCCCTACCCGCTTCATCCAGAAATGGCAGGAGAAGACCCACTTTCATAATATCCACACTTCTTGAAGGGGTATTAAGTGAGAGTAAACGGTTTGCCTCATTTTCTATTGAACGGGTATCACCTTCAATCTCACTTCTCTTCACAGGAATAATCAACTGCATATTGGTTTTTAATCCCCCGGAGAGCATAGGATTCATGCGCTCTATTTCACTCACCTCCACATTATAATTGCGGGCGATGTTGTAGAGTGTTTCCCCTCTGAGAACATGGTGGTTGATATTGGTAGTTTGATTCTCGTAGGGAGTGATTACTTCATATGACTCAAAGAAAGGTACACGGATAGTTTTTCCGATGCTGAAGGTCTCTACGGATAAACCGGGGTTCGCTCTCATCACATCTTCCGGTTGCAGTTGGTACGTTTTTGAAACAGAATAGAGGGTCTCTTTTGGCAGGATGGTATGATAACGATAGTTTTCCTCTTTAACTTCACTGATCACACGTCTTTGAGGAATGGTGAGAATCTGACCTTCGAAAATTCCGTCACTGGCACCCGGGTTGTATCGGGAGATCTCATTGACAGTTGTGTGATACATCTTTGAAAGGCTATAAACCGTTTCACCCTTTACAACAGTATGTTTAAAGGTGCTGTTTTGATCAACAGGTGAAGACTGGGAAACAGATAAGGAGGCTGCGTCAGAGGGACTCCTTTCAGCTTTCTCCCCTGTAAAAGGGATAAGTAGTTCTTGTCCGTTTTTTAAACCACTGTTAGATCCGGGATTATGACGCAGAATCTCAGCAACTGATACTGAGAAAGTTTTGGAGATGCCGTACAATCCTTCACCCGGTTTCACAGTGTACTTATAGTAAGTCTGTCCGTTTAAAGTAACAGTTTCGTAGGGCATATCCTGTGCCTGAAGAAGACTGAACCCAATGTTCAGCATGAACATGAAAACAAATATTTTACTCAACCGAATGGGGTTACACATTTTTGTATCCAATTTAAATTTGAGGCTGCATGTACAACTTTTAACCTACAAAAATAGGAAAATTAATTCATATTGTTCCTTTTCATGTGAAGTGTTACTTATTGTTTTACAGTTATTAAAACTATTTAAACACAATTAGGCTTATTCAGTGGAAAACATTTCTTATCGCAGGATTACTCATACATATGACTGTTCAGGGGTGAAAATCAATTGTCTAAAATGGCAATGGATCCTTGTTCTGTGAAATGAAATCAGAAGAGGAGTGTGACGGATCATCGGATGCATTGGCCGTTTTATGATTATTGTTCATTCTTGAAGGTCTTTCCACATACTTCTGTCCCACAGCATAGTCGTCGAGATTCTGGAAACGGGCATATTCATTGTCGAAGCGCATATTGGCAATACCGGTGGGACCGTTACGATGCTTTGCCACAATAATTTCGGCAATACCGACCAGTGAATTCCCCTTTTCATCTTCTGTGATACGGTAATATTCGGGACGGTGAATGAAGCAGACAATATCTGCATCCTGTTCAATTGCACCTGATTCACGCAGGTCGGCCAATTGCGGTCGCTTCCCCTCATTACCCTGACGGTTCTCAACGCCACGGTTTAACTGCGACAATGCAATCACGGGAATATTGAGCTCTTTGGCCAGCCCCTTCAGTGAGCGGGAGATCATACTCACTTCCTGCTCACGGCTCCCAAAACTCATCCCACTGGCATTCATCAACTGAAGATAATCGATGATCAATATCTTCACCCCATGCTCCCTGACCAGTCGTCGTGCTTTGGTGCGCAATTCGAACACTGACAGACTGGGAGTATCATCGATATAAATGGGAGCATTATAGAGAAACTTATGGTTTTTGTCCAGCCGTTCCCATTCATCGTCTGTGAGACGACCACTTTTAATGCTTTCACCTTTGATCTGACACACGTTCACAATCAGACGGTTCACCAGCTGCACGTTCGACATCTCAAGGGAGAAGACTCCAACTGGCAGCTCATAGTCGAGCGCCATATTTTTAGCCATCGTCAGCACAAAAGCCGTTTTCCCCATCGCAGGACGAGCAGCAATGATCACAAGATCGGACCGCTGCCATCCGGAAGTCAACTTGTCTATTTCCTTAAAGCCTGTAGGCAGACCACTCATACCATCCTTCCGGTTTGCAGCCAGCTGAATGTTATGCATCGCCTCCTTGATAACAGGATTGATCTGGATGACATCCTTCTTCACGTTTCTCTGAGAGATCTCAAAGAGTCGCCCCTCAGTCTCCTGCATCAGATCATCGACATCCACCGTCTCATCAAAGGCCTGTTGAGAGACCTCAGAAGAGAATGATATAAGCTCTCTTGCCAGATATTTCTGGGAAATGATGCGGGCATGATACTCAACATGTGCGGCAGAGGCTACCTTCTCCGATAACTCAGCCACATAAACTGCACCGCCTGCGGTCTCCAGCTCACCTCTACGCTTCAGCTCCTCCACAACCGTAAGTACATCTACCGGCTTCTGCTGCATGGCCAGTCCCTGAATCGATCCGTAGATCAGCTGATGAGTAGGATCATAGAAACTTTCTGCTTTCAGTATTTCACTCACAATGGAATAAGCGTCCTTCTCTAACATGAGCGCTCC
>Ga0079223_10000344_pt1 | contig 22517 bp, 16 predicted proteins | sample Stecom2011_FD_75072 | JGI IMG/M metagenome (GOLD analysis project Ga0079223, IMG submission 75072) | Agricultural soil microbial communities from Utah to study Nitrogen management - Steer compost 2011 | ecosystem: Environmental > Terrestrial > Soil > Agricultural land | place: USA: Utah...
CTCCTGGTGACCAGGAGGTTTTTGTCGCGGTAGAGTTGTTCGCTACCCATTTTGGCAAAGAAAGAGAACAAGTGGAAAGTGGGTTTAGGGATATTGTTCAGGGCCACCAGCCCAAAGCCGCCGTGGAACAAAGACCTTGGCACATCATTTTCTTCAAAGACATCACTGAAGGTCCAATAGGATAAGGTATCTACATAATCCGGTCCTTCGCTGAGGATCCGCGCCAGGTAGGCGGCGTTAAAGACCGTATCGTGAATGGGGTTCCACGGGCTCCATGAGGTATTGAATTCAGTGATGTGAAAAGGCAAACCGGAGAAAGGCGAGTCGTCAATTATCTCCCTGACCGTCTTGAGTTCATTGAGCATATGGTCGTTTTCATAGATATCCTGATAAATCAGGTGCGGGAAAAATTTAACCGGCCGGGATGAGGTGTAGGCATGCCTGGTGATAAAGTCCACGGGTACCTGATCTCTGTGGCAAAAATCAAAAAATGCCGTCAGCCAATGGTCTGCCCCACCACAAATTGCGGGGCCGCCGACCTTTAACCCGCTGTCCACTTCCTTAATGGCATGGGCCGTCACCTTATAGAGCTTAAAATACTCCTTCATATCCGCGTCTTTCCAGAAACCTCTCAAATTCGGCTCATTCCAGATCTCAAAAGGCCACTGCCGTACTTCTTCCAACCCGTAACTGGAGATGAAATGCTTGACAACAGCTTTAATCAACTCCGCCCATTTGTTGTAATCCTTGGGCGGAGTAGTATTTGCCTGCCAATAGAAGAGGGTTTGGTCGCCGGAGGCCAGTTTTTTCGGCATAAACCCTAGTTCGACGAAGGGCCGGATCTTCAATTCAAGAAAAGAATCGAAGATCCGGTCAAGATATGTAAAGTTGTAAAAGGGCCTTACTTCATCCTCTATTTTGTCTTCCCGGTAGATACCAACATCATCGGAGAGGAGCCCGTGCCCCCGGATATAGGAGAAGCCGATTTCTTTCTGGACAAACTCCAGTGCTTCCAGGTATTCTTTTTGCAGTGCCAGACCGATTCTCCCGGTGCCAACACATTGCTTCCAAGCGGCTTTATAGAGTTTTCCCTTTGCAGTGGCGGGGATACGGATGGTTTCCATAGTTTTTTCTCCTTTCATCAAGTAGATTTAAGCACAAGGCAGTTTCAAGCGCCCGTGGAAAATATTTTATGGTGGGCATTTGCCCGCTGTTTATATGGTTTTTTGTCATTATACAAGCTGCCAAGGGAAGTGTCAACCCACCCTATAAAATATAGCCCCAATGGCCTCATACCTATGGGGCGCTGTGGTATAATGGTGAAAAGGCGGCGCCGTGCGCAGGCGGTGATCCTTTACCGACCGGGAGATTGTTGAGGGGAAAGCAAGGGCAAACCAAAGGAACCTAAAAGCGGAAGGAAACCGGAGAAAAGGTTAGGATGGAGGTGGCAGTAATGAACGTCCTGATCCTTGGCAGCGGCCGGGTGGGCACGGCCTTTGGCTATATTTTAAGAAAAAAAGGTTACCGGATCCTCGGGGTGTATAACCGTCACCGCGAAACGGGTTTACGGGCCCTGGAAAGAATCGGTGAAGGCACTGTTTACGACAGGGAATCCCTGCCGGCAGCGGTCCCGGTCGCGGACCTGATCATTATTACCACCCCGGACAGGGTAATCAAAGAAACCGCCGGGCTTGCCGGCAGCGGTGGTCCGCACAGTGATGCGTACCTTATGCATATGAGCGGTCTGCTTGATTCGGAGATCCTGAAAATTCCCGGTTGGGAGGGGGGAGTTTTTTCTTTCCATCCCTTACAGGCAATTGCCGGCTTTACGGAAGGGATTAAGCTGTTGCCGGAAGCCCTCTTTACTATTGAAGGCAATGAAAAGGGCGAGAGGTTTGCCGGAGAGTTGGCCCGGTCTTTGGGCCTGAAGTACCTGGTGATTAAGAAAGAGTATAAACCGCTTTATCATGCGGCCGCGGTTATTGCCTCCAACTACCTGGTGACCCTTGTCGGCAATAGCTTCCGGTTGCTAAGGAAGGCCGGAATGGACAGGGAAGAGGTGAGAAAGGGCCTTCTCCGGTTGGTCAAGGGGACCCTGGAAAACCTTGAGCAGATGGCCCCGGACGAGGCCCTGACCGGGCCGATCGCCCGGGGAGATCTGGAAACCATCGGCAAGCACCGGCAGGCCTTGACGGACTATGCCCCTGAACTTGGGGAACTGTACCGGCTTTTGGGCTGGTATACGGCGGAGATGATTAATAACGAAGAGATAAAGCAATACTTTGAGAGCTAAAACGGTTCTTTGAGAGATAAAACAATTCTTTGACTGGAGCTGATCCGTTGCGTCAGATGAGTGCCCTTCCGGGAATTGTGGCCGTATTCAAAACCGTTCCGTCGTTATATTTACCCCGTATCACCTCGGCAAAGAGATCTTCGGCGACGTAATGGGCGTAACCGTAATAACCAGAGAGATCATCACTCCATAACCGGATGACTTTCGGGTAAAAGACAGCCGTCAATACCTGATCCGCCTCCTCCGGCTGCTGGTCGGGGATTATTTCGTGAAAGTATGGGTTGGCGAAGAGGGCGGTTTCAATCATTTGCTTGAGAGAGAAACCCGGCTCTGTCACATCAGGAGGAATAACCGGTTTTCCCGCCGGACCAATCACGTGGACTCTAATACGGATACTTCCGGAATTATATTCCTCTTTCAAAACACCGGCAACGGCCGGAGCCCGGTAGCCATCTTCCACAACCACCTCAATAAAGGTGGTGTTGTTTTTTTCGTAGGGATTACGAATAGAGATTTCCGGGTCGGTTCCGATGGAGTAGGCAATTTTACGCCACACAGTGTACTGGGCTAGGCTGAGCATGGCATGGGGCCTATTCATCTCTACCATCTCCTTTTGGCCTGTTTTGTTATATTATATGTCATTGCCGGTAAAAAAATACAATATAAAACTAAACTAAAGTGAATCAAATCAAACCTAGGAAAGAGGGAGACCAAACCCAGGGAAAGGCAGGACTAAACTAAGGGAAGAGGGAGGACCAAACCTGGGAAAGAGGGAGGGAAAGAAACAAACCGTCAAATGCAGGAAGAACGGGGGTTATGGGGAATAATATTAAGGACCCGCAACCGGATGAAGAGATAAGGAGGAGGATTTCCAGATATGGAGGTTGCAACGGACACCCTGTGGTTTGCTTTCGGACTGACTTTATTAGCCGGTTTATCGACGGGGATTGGTAGCCTGATGGCCCTTTATGTTAAGACAACAAATCAAAGATTTCTCTCCGCGACTTTAGGTTTTTCAGCGGGTGTTATGATTTACGTCTCCATGATTGAGATTATTGCCGAGGCCCGGGCTTCATTGGGGGCGGCCCTTGGGCCGGTCAAGGGCAATTATGTCACCACCATCGCTTTTTTTGCCGGGATCGCCGTGGTTGCTTTGATTGATAAACTTGTCCCCTCTGCGGAAAACCCCCACGCTTTACGGGATGTCCGGGAGATGGAGAAGAGGGTGGAGCCGGAGACGGGAAAGGAAGATCTTAACTTGTTGCGGTTGGGTCTGCTTTCTGCTTTGGTGATTGCCATTCACAACTTCCCTGAGGGTTTGGCGACCTTTATGAGCGCGCTTCAGGACCCGGCCTTGGGGATCAGTATTGCGGTGGCGGTTGCCATTCATAATATCCCGGAAGGGATCGCAGTTTCTGTACCGGTTTATTACGCAACCGGCGACCGGAAACGGGCTTTTTGCTATTCCTTTCTTTCCGGCCTCTCCGAGCCGCTGGGCGCGATGATCGGGTATTTCCTGCTCATCCAGTTCTTTAGTGAGGCCATGTTCGGCGTGATCTTTGCGGGAGTGGCCGGGATTATGGTCTATATTTCCCTTGATGAATTGCTGCCGGCTGCTGAGAAATACGGAGAGCACCATGTGGCGATTTACGGCCTGATCGCAGGGATGGCGGTTATGGCCGTCAGCCTGCTCCTGTTGGGATAATTCCGTAGCCTGGACATGGAGATTAAGGTGTGACCATTTTGCTCTGTATTTGAGTTACATAATGAAGGGGTGTTAGAAGCAGTGAAAAAACATTACCGGAGTTTTTCCGCCGCTGTCTATTTTACCATCGGGGATCTGGAAAGATATGCGGATCCGGAGTTGCTCGCGGAAAGGGTCGAGTTTCTGCAGAAACACATCAGATGCAATAAGGTCTATCTGGAGACATTCCGTGGAGGCCACATAATTGAGAGGGAGACAATCCTGAACGCAAAAGAGTTCTTTGCCGGCAGGGGATTTGAAACTGCCGGGGGGATTACGCCCTTTGCCGGTGTAGGCTGGCGGTTTCAATCATTTTGTTATACCAACCAAGAGCACCTGGCAAAACTGAAGAAGGTGGTGGAATTCACCGCCGGGATTTTTGACGAGATTATCCTGGACGACTTCTTTTTCACCAATTGCAAATGTGAATCGTGTATCAAAGCCAAGGGAGAGAAAACCTGGTCGCAGTTTAGAACCGGATTAATGGCGGAGATCTCCCGGGAGGTTGTGGTCAAGACCGCCAAGAAGGTGAATCCTGGGGTCAAGATGGTTATTAAATATCCCAACTGGTACGAGTATTACCAAAACACCGGTTACAACCTGGAGGCGGAGCCGGAGATCTTTGATCTGGTTTACACGGGGACAGAGACCAGGAACCCCATGTACACCCAGCAAAGCCTGCCGAGGTATAACGGGTATTTTCTCATGCGGTACTTGGAAAACATCGCGCCGGGAAAGAACAATGGCGGTTGGTTCGACAGTTTTGACTGTCTCTATAATCTCGGTTCCTATGTGGAACAGGCTTACTTGACCTTATTCGCCAAAGCGCGGGAGGTTACCCTCTTCTGTGCGGGGCTGCTCTTTTCGCGGGGCAGTATCTTCCTTCCCCTGGCCGGCCATGTCTTTGACCAGGTGGACGGTTTTTTGGGGAAAACCGGCGCCCCTGTGGGCGTCCGTTGTTACAAACCATACCACTCGTCAGGAGAGGACTATCTCCATGGGTACCTGGGGATGCTGGGGATTCCCCTGGAACCGGCGGCCAAATTCCCCGCCGGCAGCGAACTGGTGCTTTTAACTGCCAGCGCCGCCGGGGACAGCGGGATCATCGCCAAGATCAAAGAACACTTGCGGAGCGGGAAAAAGGTGGCAATCACCTCCGGGCTTTTACGAGCTTTGCAGGAGAAAGGCTTCGCGGAGATCGCGGAGATCAGGGATACCGGAAACAAAGTCTTGGTGCAGGAGTTTGCCTACCCGCCATACGAGTGTTCCTTCGGGAATTATTATCAAGCGGCAAGAGAGATTCTCATCCCGCAGATCGCGTTTGCCACCAATGACACCTGCCAGCAGATTGTGGGCTTTGGCCCGCAGAATAATTTCCCCATTTTGCTGGAGGCGGATTATGGCCCCGGCATGCTGTATGTTTTGACCATCCCGGAAAACCCCGGGGATCTATATGCCTTGCCGGCGGAGGTTTTGGACGAGATACGCCGGGTCTTAACGGCGGATCTGGACGTCCGGCTGGAAGGCCCGGCCAATGTGGGGCTCTTCCTTTATGATAATAACACCCTGATTGTCGAGTCGTTCCTGCCGTACTTTTCCGATCTCAAGATCGTGGTGGAGAAAAAGAATGCCAACCTTGTCGACCTGGTCTCCGGGGAAGAAATCCGCGGGCAAACAGTGGGTGAGAGAAGTGTTTTCACCATAAAAATGGAACCCACAACCTACCGGGTTTTTCAATACTAAACAAAGATATTCGGCCTAACATCTGCCCGGCTTTCAAAGCAAAGCCGGGCGGCGTTGTTTAAGGGGTGTGTTTCTCCCCGTCTTTGAGCTTTTTCTTTATGGTCAGCAGCATGGTGGCAAAACAGGCGATGCCGCCGATGACTTCGGATATGGGTTCCGCCAGGAAGACGCCACTACTGCCAAGGCCCCAGAGCCTGGGAAGGATGACTACCAGCGGTGTGACGATAACCACCTTGCGGAGGGTGGAGAAGAAGATCGCCTGTTTAGACAGGCCTAAAGCAAGGAAGGTTGACTGGCCGGCGTATTGCAATGCCATGATGAAAAAGGCGGCGTAAAAGAGGCGCATTAACCGTACCCCGGCTGCCAACACCTCCGCCTCGGTGCTGAAAATCCGGATAAAGAAGCCGGGGAAAGCCTGGAGCAGCAGCCACATGATGGCGGTGTAGAGAACGGAAAGGCCGGCCGTGAATTTAATACAGCTTTTTACCCTTTTGTAAGCCCGGGCGCCGTAGTTGAACCCCATAACCGGCCGTGCGCCGCTGTTCAACCCGAAGACGGGCAGGGAGATGAGTTCCCGGATGGTATTGATAATCGTCATAACCCCCACATATAAATCGCCGCCGAATTGCTGAAGGGTGGCGTTGAAGAGGATCAGTACCAGGGAGTTGGTAATGTGTATTATGAACCCGGATGTTCCCAGCCCGGTGATTCTTTTTACCCGTTCCCATAAGAGGGTGAAATTTTCTTTTTTCAGGCGCAGGATTGCCTTTTTACCCCTTAAAAACGAAAAGACCCACAAGGCGGAGAGAAACTGGGAGATGATTGTGGCCAGGGCGGCGCCCCGTACGCCTAACTTGAAGAGGAATATGAAGACCGGATCGAGGATGATGTTTACGACAGCGCCCAGGACTACGGTGATCATGCCGATTTTGCCGAACCCTTGGGCATTGATGAAATGGTTTATCCCCAGACTGATCATGACAAAAATGGTCCCCAATAGATAGATGGTTATATACTGATTGGCATAGGTGAACGTCAGATCACTGGCGCCAAAGAAATATAACACCGGCCTTTTCAGCAGCAAGCCGGCTATGGTCAGAATAACCCCGCTGGTAATGAGCATAACAAAGGAATTGCCCATGATTTTTTCAGCTTCCTGATAGTTGGCGCGCCCGCGCTCAATGGCACATAGGGGAGCGCCGCCCATGCCGAAAAGGTTGGCAAAAGCCGTTACCATCGAGATGATAGGAAGGCAGACTCCGACTCCGGTTAAGGCCGGGAAGGCATTCTCCGGCATCCGGCCGATGAAGATCCGGTCCACAATGTTATAAAGGACATTGACCAGTTGCGCCAAGATCATCGGTACAGCCATACCCATAATATTCTTAACAATACTGCCTTTGGAGAAGTCGTTTTTTACTTCCATAAAACACATACCCCGCTTGGATCCCCCGGCTTTTAAGGGCGAAGAGATGCGCCCGTACAGAAAAAACCGGGATTTAGCTGCATATCTGCATTTTAGTACTTGTCAGGGATAAAGTCAAGGTTTACCTGGGGTTCCCCGTAAACAATCGAGGTAAGGCAGAGGTGAATAATCAGGCTGGCAGCAGGTTAGATTAGGGGATAAAGACCGGATTTTTTGGCTTCGGGCAGAATTTTGCAAAAGGCCAAGTACAAAAAGGAAAACGCTGGCGAAAAAAGATGAAAATAATTGATGAGCTGATGGAGTCATTTCGGGACTGTCCGGATTTTATTGCAAAAAAAGTAGTCTTAACCCGTGGTAAAACCGGTTATTTACTATTCTTGGAAACACTAATAGATCCCGAATGGGTACAGCAACGTTTTCTGGAACCCCTTTTGACACTGGATTTTTCAGCAATTTCCGCGTCAACGCTTCCGGAAAGCAATTTTGTGTATATACGCACAATCAGCAGTCCTGATGCGGGTTCTTTAAGAAACGCCATTTTATCCGGTTTTGTGATCCTAATGACAGCAGAGGAAGGACTGGCATTAACCGGTTATCCGGCAGAAAAAAACCGCTACGGCCTTCATGATTCTTTTGTTAAGGATCTCCATGTAAACCTGGGGCTGTTAAGAAGAGGGATCGCCTCGTACAACCTTAAGCTCAGGGTATTGAAGATCGGGGAATTGTCTCCCGGTAAAGTAGGCGTTGCCTATCTGGAAGGAGCGGTACAGCCGGAGTTATTGGCGGAATTGACCTGCAGAATTGAAAGGTTGAAGGTTGACGGGGTTGTTGGAACGGGCCAACTGGAGAGGTTGGTCAGGGATTTCCCCTGGTCACCTTTTCCACAGTTTCAGGCGACGGAAAGGCTGGATAAAGCAATAGCTGCGTTGCTCGCGGGGAAACTGCTGATCATGTTGGACGGCGATCCGGTAACGATGATCGCGCCCGTTACTTTCTTTGATTTTTTTCAAGAACCGGATGACCTGAATGGCAACGGGTTTATTGGAGCTTTCATCCATTGGCTGCGGCTTCTGGCGGCGGGGTTGGCGATTTTTTTCCCCGCCATGTATGTGGCGGTAATGGCTTACCACTACTATATCGTCCCTGTGCATTTTCTGTCGGTGTTGGCTGAATCCCGGGTACGAGTCCCCTTCCCGCCGGTGATTGAGGTTTTAATAATCGAAACCGTTGTAGAACTGCTCCGGGAATTAGCTTTGAGGTTGCCGCATTATATTGGTGTAATAGTCGGCGTTGTTGCCGGTGTTTTGCTGGGTTTGGCGGCGGTTTTCACCGGGGCGATCAGCGGTTTTTTGCTTATAGTCAGTATGGTGGCCCTGATTGCTTCCCTGGTCCTGCCCGCGCATGATCTGAATTTCTCTCTCCGGGTATTGAAATTCGTCGCTATTTTTGCGACCGCCCTCTTTGGTGTGCTTGGATTCGTAGTTACCGCCTCAGTAATCTTTGCCCATCTGGTGACCATGGAATCCTTGGGCCGGCCATATTTCCAACCGGTGATACCCTTTCAACCATCCGGATTTAAGGATATATTCATCAGGACGCCTTGTAGCCATTTGCGAAAAATGATGCCAGGACTCAGTCGAAACAAGAAAGGAGAGGGGTAATTGACGGAGCGGAATAAAATCACCAGTAAACAGCTGGGGATTTTTATTTTGACCGCGCAAATAGGCTTTGGTTTTCTGACTTTACCGGCAGCCTTGGCCCGGGATGTCGGGCATGACGGATGGATCTCAATTTTGGCGGCGGGGCTCATTAGTTCGCTGGCCATTATCGCCATTGTCCTGCTTTTACAGAAATACGCCGGCAAATCCATTTTTGAGCTCAGCCCGCGTCTCTTTGGAAAACTCCCCGGAAAAGCCATCAACCTCTTTTTGCTTCTTTATTTAAGCTACTCAATGGTATTGAGTTTTCGCATCTTCACCGAGTTTATTACCTTATACACACTGAATTTAACTCCGGGCCTGATCGTTGCTGTACTGATCATAACACCTACAGCCTATTTACTCCAGTACGGGCTAAAACCGCTTACCCGGTTTTCTTATTTTATCTTTCTGATCCTCTTTTTCATCCTGGTCTTGGCTTTTTTGGTTGCCGCCAAGATCCGCTGGACTTTCCTGATGCCGGTGGGTGCGGCTGGAATTACTTCTCTCGGGAAAAGCCTGGGGACAACGTTTATTGCCTATATCGGCTTTGAACTGGTGGCCTTTGTTTATCCCTATGTTGTGGACAGGGAAAACACGCTGAAATGGGTGCTTGGCGCCAACCTTGTCTCCATGGCCGTTTTTATCCTGGTTTTCCTGGTTACTACCGGTCTTTTCGGGGAGAATTTATTGAAAACTCAATTAATCCCTTTGTTTGAATTAGCCAGATATTACCAGATGCCGTTTGTAGAACGAACGGACTTGCTCTTTGTTCTCCTCTGGTTCCCCCTGGTCGAAAGTGTTTTCCTTACCTATTCCTTTGCTGTTCACGACGGCCTGCGCCGGGTATTCGCCATTAAAAACCGGCGCTTGTTTTTCCCGTTTTTCATCGCCGCCATTATTCTTTTAAGCAGAATACCTACGGATTTAGTACAAACATTAGCAGCGGCAAATCTGGTTACCATCGGCGGGATTATCGTTGTTGGTTTTTTGATTTTTTGCTATCTCTTTTCCTTTGCCAAACAAAAAAATCGATAGGTTTCAGGCGAGGAGTAAAATCCGGATGAAAAGGCTCACGGCTACGCAAATTCTCATTCTCATACCCGTATTGCTCTTTTCGGGCTGCTGGGATCAGAGGGTCATTGAGGAAACAGGGATCCTGTTCCAGGTCGGTATTGAACCGGCGTCCGGGGATAAAATCCTTGTTACCAGTGTTTTTCCGGCTTTCGATAGCAGACTTCCGAACCAAGACGAGGTTATTACCACGGAAGCAAATTTGTTACAGGAAGCAATCGAAGAAGCGAAAACCATTACCGACAAAAGGGTGGAAGGTGGAAAAGTACAGCAAATTTTATTTGCCAAGGAAATCGCCGGCCAGGGAATCCAAGAGTTGTTGGAGTTTTTCAAAAGGGATCCCCTCATTTCGCCGTTGGCACAGGTCGTGATTGTCGACGGGAGCCCCAAAGAACTGTTGGAAAAGGCGCGGACCTTTGCCAGTAAAGCAAGAACCGTCTTTTATATCAACCGGCTTTTAGCGAAAAATGTCAACTATTTACACGTACCGGAAACCAGTATCTATGATTTTAGCATTTATTCTCTGGCGCCGGGTCTGGATCCCATCACTCCCCTGCTCAAACTGGAACCGGACGGAATACGGGTTTTAGGGTCGGCGCTGTTCAGTGCCGGTCGCATGGTGGGTCAGCTCGATACACAACAAACCGCCTTGTTACTGGCGATGATGGGGCGGGCGCCAAAGACGGAGTTTGTTTTTATTGCTTCCGGGTTGGAAAGAGACTCGCCGCTTAAAAGAGGGGCGGCCTTTACCATCAGGGAAAGCCATAGAAAAATCCGCCTCGACCTACAGGGCCGGCGTTTGGCAATAGATATTCTCCTGGATTTACGGGGAGTCTTGGATGAGTATGACCAGGATATGCTGGATCAGGCGGGCCCCCAAGAGGTGTTGGAGGAACGCCTCTCCAGGGAGGTTCAGGAGAACTGTTTGGGAATCCTCAGGTATACCCAGCGGTTGAGGAGCGACCCCATTGGCTTTGGGGACCTGGTGCGGGCGAAGTACTATTCTGCTTGGAAAACCATGGATTGGGAAGAGGTCTACAGGGACGCCACTGTGAACGTGGAGGTCAAAATGGAGATCCGGCAGTTCGGGTTAATCAAATAAGGTTAGCCTTGTTTCCGTTAGAGCACGGCTACGGAAGTTCTGGTTACCGGGCGGTACCTGCAAAATAGCTATTGGTAAGGAACGGCGGCACTTTCAAAATAGTTCTTGGCAAGAAAACAGAGAAAAATCGGGGAGAATTTTTCGCAAAAGGCAGGAGTCAAGAGGGAGCTTGGCGAAGTTTATCCCGGATTTTTATTTGCGGCTATTTTTTTGTTAGTAATATGCCATCAAATATATCATCATTTTATAGGGAGGTTTTTTTATGAAAAGGAAACTTTTGTTTGTCTTGTCCATGTTGCTCCTCGTTTTTTTGGTCTTGGCCGGTTGTGGAGGGAAAAAAACCACATTGAAGATGGCCACAGGCGGTACCACCGGTACGTATTACGCCTACTGCGGGACTGTGTCGCAGATCCTCAGCCAAAAAATTGACAATTTAAGCTTTGATCTGCAGTCAACAGGGGCTTCCAAAGCCAACATCTACTTGCTCGCCGATAAGGAAGCCGATATCGCCATTGTTCAGAATGATGTCATGTACTATGCCTATAATGGCACCGACCTTTTTGCCGGAGACAAAGTTGGCGGGTTCTCCGCGATGGCCGGGGCTTATGCCGAGGTTTGCCAGGTGGTGGCGAAGGGTGGTATTAGTTCCATTGCCGACCTCAGGGGGAAAAGGGTTTCTGTGGGCGATATCGGTTCCGGTGTGGAGTTTAATGCCCGTCAGATCCTGGAGGCCTATGGCATGACCTTTGATGATATTATCGTTAACAACCTCAGCTTCGGTGATAGCGCCGCGGCCTTCAAAGACGATAAGATCGATGCGTTTTTCTGTGTTGCCGGCGCACCCACCACCGCCGTCGTAGAACTGGCGACCACCAACCCGATCAATCTTTTGGAGATTGACGATGAGCATGCCGCCAAACTGATCGATAAATATCCTTTCTATACCAAATTTGCTGTTCCGGCCGGGACTTACAAGGGCGTTGACGCCGATGCCCAGACCGTGGCTGTTGTCGCCTCTTTCATTGTCTCCGACGACCTCAGTGAAGACCTGGTGTACAAGATGACCAAGGCGCTCTTTGAGAATGCAGAAGAGATCACAGTTGGCCATCCGAAAGGCGCCGAACTCGATCCGGAGTATTCCTTGGCCAGTATCTCCATACCCATGCATCCCGGTGCGGAAAAATACTATAAGGAGATCGGCTTATTGAAATAATGCCGGGGAAATGGTTGCTGGCGGGGACCGCGATAGTGGTCACAGTCACGGTCTCCGTTTTTTTATTTTTCACCCTTTCCTCGCCTTGTCTAGTCCTGAAAAACGGCGAAACGGGCGAAGTGATTGCCTCTTTTCCTGTTAGCGACGGCGAAGAGTTTTCCGTTACCTTCATCCATTCGGTGAACCAAACACCGGTGACTGATGTATACCAGATCAAAAAAGGCAGGATCTATGTTGTCCGCACGATTTACTATTCTTTTGGCGCCGGTGTCCAGACCGAGATCGGGGAAGGCCAGTCTTTAGAGTACGGCCGGGACGGTGCAATGATTGTCAGCGGCTTTAACCGGGTTATGGACCGCCTTTCGTATATTGTCGGCACAGTTTCCGATCACACTTTGCAGATTGGCGAGGAAATAATCAGCCTGCGGGAACTCTGCGGCAGAAACAGAAGAGTCCGGTTTGAGTGTGGGCGAAGGTGCGCACGTGCGCGTACCCCGCGCCCACCTGCCGTACGTTGCCTGGAGTCCGGTTCTTGATTTGCGGCAGGTGTGTTGATTTTGCAGCAAGGAGGAGGAGTCATGTCTGAACTGAAAAAACACCCCCAATCCTCAATGGGCGAAACAGAACAAGTCGATGTCGATGCCCTGATGGCCGAGTATGACCGGGAGGCAAATACGAGACGTTTTTCCGGCCTCCCCAGGGTGGTCGTGCGCATGATGCTGGTGGCGTTTTCCCTTTATGTCTTCTACATGAACCTGATCAGCGTCTGGCCGGAGCAAATCCGGAGGGCATCCTTTGTCGGCCTGGTTGTTTTTATGGCTTTCACGCTCTATCCCTCCAGAAAAAAAGGGGCCAAGCGGGAGAATTTTGTGCCATGGTATGATCTTTTGCTGGGCCTGGTTGGAGCGGCCGCTTACTTCTACTATGTGGCGAACTTCGCCGATCTGGCGGTGAAAGCCACCCGTATCTCCCAATTCGATGTGTTTGTGGGTGTTGTAGGGGTACTGGTCACTGCCGAGGTCTGCCGGAGGGTGGTGGGCCTCCCCATTCTGATGGTGGCCAGCGCTTTTGTGGGTTATGCTTTTTATGCCGGATATTCACTGAAACGTATTATCTACACTTTGTTTTACACCCTTGACGGCGTCATTGGTACCCCGATCGGGGTTTGTTCCACGTTTATTGTATTGTTTATTATCCTGGCTTCGTTTCTGGAAAAGACGAATATCGGCGCGTTTTTTATTGATATCGCGAATGCCATTGCCGGCCGGACCACGGGAGGGCCGGCGAAAGTGGCTGTTATCGCCAGCGCCATGGAAGGAATGTACTCCGGCAGTTCAGTGGCAAACACCGTTGGTTCGGGCAGTATCACAATTCCGATGATGAAAAAGACCGGGTATGACAAGGACTTTGCCGCAGCGGTTGAGGCTGCCGCCTCCACCGGGGGACAGATCATGCCGCCAATCATGGGCGCCGCCGCCTTCCTGATGGCGGAGATGACCGGGACGCCCTATCTTACTATTGCCACAGCCGCTATTTTCCCAGCCATCCTTTATTTTGCCGGGATCTTTTTCATGGTCCATCTGGAGGCGAAGAAAACCGGCCTTAAAGGACTGCCCAAGGAAGCGATCCCCGAATTTTTTAAACTGCTCCTGAAAAGAGGTTATTTACTGCTCCCCATTGTGGTGCTGGTTACCACCATGTCTGTTGGCTACACCCCGTCCCGCGCGGCCTGCCTGGCCATTTTGACAGCGATTGTTGTTAGTATGTTCCACAGGGATACCCGGTTAACACCGAAGAGCTTTACTGCTGCCTTGGAAAACGGGGCGAAAAACACCATTGGCGTTGCTGCCGCCTGTTCCATTGCCGGGATTATTGTCGGTGTTGTTTCCCTTACCGGCATAGGTCTGAAACTCGCCGAAGGCCTCCTCTTTCTCTCGGGAGGGATTGACCTTATTGCGCTTTTCCTGACGATGATTGCCTGTCTTATTCTGGGGATGGGCGTACCGACAACTGCCAATTATGTAATCATGGCGACCATCACAGCGCCGATCATATTAAAGTTGATCCCGGCAACACCAATGCTGGCCGCCCATTTCTTTGTGTTTTACTTTGGGGTGGTGGCGGATATTACCCCACCGGTAGCGCTGGCGGCCTACGCCGGGTCGGCCATTTCCGGTGGGAACCCGTTGCGTACGGGGGTAATCGCCACAAAACTGGCTATTGCGGCCTTCCTTATCCCCTATATGTTTGTGTTAAACCCGGCGATGCTCTTGGTAAATGCCTCGTTCGGGCAGATTATTCAGTTTTCGGTCACATCAATGGTGGGGATGTTCGCTGTTGCCAGCGGTTTAGAGGGCTTTATCAATACAAAGCTTTCCATCTGGGAGCGGGTCTTGGCGGCCGGCGCCGGTTTGCTGATGATTCATCCGGGACTGCTCACGGATATCATTGGTATTCTCGTGATCGGCTTTATTCTGTTTGATCAATATGTGATTAAGAGGAATAAATTCAGGCCGGCTGCGGCTTGAGCGGGCAGCCTATTTTAAGGCAGCCTGTTGTGGTAAACTATTTTGGGGTGGGCTATTGTGGCAGACTATTCTCTGGGATCAAGGTGGTAAGTAAGGACAAGAAGATGCCGGGGGGTAGGGAGTGAGAAAACGCATAATTGTAGTGGGGGGTGGCGCCGCCGGAATGATAGCCGCTGTTGTTGCCGGGCGATTGGGCGCCGCCGTCACCATCCTGGAGAAGAACCCGCGGGTGGGCAAGAAAATTCTGGCCACCGGCAACGGGCGGTGCAACTTCACCAATATCAAGATTAAAGGCGAGGGGGCATGTGCCTATTATCACGGCGCCAACCCGGAATTTACCCGCAGCGCCTTGGCGTGTTTTTCCGCCGACGATACCCTCAGGTTCTTTGAGAAACTGGGGATCGCCCATAAGGTGGAGGGCGAGGGAAAGGTCTTCCCCCGGTCCGACCAGGCCTCAAGTATCCTTGATGTCTTTCTGTACGAACTGAATGAAATGGGCGTGAATATCCTTTGTGACGCCCGGGTTACAGAGATCAGGAAAGACAGGGAATTCCGGGTAGAGCTGGAAAACGGCGAAATCCACCGGGGGGATGCGGTCATCATTGCCACCGGCGGTAAAGCCGCACCGGCCACCGGTTCAGACGGGGACGGTTTTTTACTCGCGAAAAAACTGGGCCATACCGTCACGGAACCCTTTCCCGCCTTGGTCCAGTTGATGCTGGAAGGGGATTTTTTCCCCCGGATCACCGGGGTGAAACTGGTGGGGACCGCGGAGATCCTTTACAATAATGAGTCTTTAGCCAGGGACCGGGGGGATATCCTCTTTGCCGACTACGGGGTTTCCGGCCCGCCCATCCTTCAGATCAGCAGGAAAGCCGGGGAACTGCTTAATGCGGGGAAAGAGGCATATCTACAGATAAATATTATGGATACCTTTACCAAAGAAGAACTGCGGCAACTCCTGAAAAAGCGCTTTCAGACCGGAAAACCCGTTGACTTCAGCCTGGTCGGGCTGATCAATAAACGGTTGATCCCAGTGCTCTTGATGGAGGCGGGGCTCGGCCGCAAGCCCAAGGATTGGCAGTTCCCGGCCGCCGCGTTGTCCGCCGGGGAACAGGAGCGGATCCTCCAAATCTTAACCGGTTGGCGGTTCAAAATCAGAAGGACCAGGAGCTGGCCGAGTGCGCAGGTGACAGCGGGCGGGGTTGACACCGGGGAAATAGATGAAAAGACCATGGAATCGAAACTGGTTAAAGGCTTGTTCTTTGCCGGCGAGGTAATAGATATCGACGGTGATTGTGGCGGTTTTAATCTCCAGTGGGCCTGGTCTTCCGGGTATACCGCCGGGCAGAATGCGGCTATCTGAAGGCATGACCCATCAAGGCACAGACCGGCGTGTGCTAAGCATGTTGGTCTGTACCGAGGCCAGGATGTACGGCGAAAAAAGAAAATAAAAGAAAAAATGAGAGACAAAAAAACAGTAGAACAAAAGACAGCCCTTTTCCTGAAGGGCTGTTCTTTATTTGGTGACCGGGGAAAGGCGACAGCTTACAGAACCGGCGGTTTATTGCCGGGCGCCTGCTACGAACTGCGGATCCGGAAGAGCCTTTCGTGGCTTTTTCCCTATTCCCGGTGCACCTGCCTGTCGCCGGAGGATACTCTGTCTGTGGCGTTCGCGCATTTGCACACTTGCAGTTCATGCTCATAAAGGCCGATCTCCTCCACCGGCAGCGGGCGGAAGGCAACGGACCTGAACAAAGGAGCATCCGGCCGGAGCCGGAAGAGCCTGGCAGGCAGAGAACTTTCTGCGCCGGGAGAGCTTCCTGCGCCATCCGCGGTCGCGCCGGTAGCGGAGCCTGTACCGGAAGCAGCGAAGACAGCCAAACCGCCGGCAAACCCGGGGTCCTCACCGGCGAGAAATTCGGTGTTGGCTATGAGATCAAAGACTTGCCGGTTTGACCGTTCACTCAGCATTTCCCCGCAGGCGTAAAAGAGGTTGCGCCACAGGTAGTTGCGGCCGTTATCATCCAGCATATATTTGATCTCTGGATAACGGGAAAGGTACAACTGGGTGTTATGGTAATCATTTTTGGCGAGGTGGTGGGTTCCGTCTTTAAGTCCTTGCCAGATGTAGTTATGAGGGCTCCAGCCACCGGAAACCCCGGTATTACAGGCGTAAAAGATGTTGTTGTCAAAGATATTATCCCGGCCGGCGTGGATCTGCACACCGCCAAAAACCCCCCGGGAGCAATGGGCGAAGACATTACCGTAGATGATCTGGCCACTGATGGTATCATCCAGGCGAAGGCCCGCCTGACCCCAGACGAAGTGTTCGTCGCCGGTTCTGCCGATATGATGGAAGTAGTTGTACCGGAAGGTATTGCCGCGGTAGGCCGGGTTGCCCCACATATCCACAGCGCCCTGGTCGTCGGATTCGGTGACCGCGTTGTAGGCCTCGTTGAACTCGATGAGATGGTCGTTGCCTCCGATCCGCATGACACTGCTGGGGCCGTCATGCATCAAGTTGTGGGCAATCCGGTTGCCCACCCCCACCAGCAGGACGGCAGGGGTGTAAGTGCGGTCAATACGGCCGAAGTGGTGGAGGTGGCAGTTTTCAATAAAATGCCTGCCCGGGGTCAAGGTTTTCCGGTCCCCGCCATAGATCTCGGTGGCACTGCGCCCGATAGTATGGATCTCACAACCGAAGATGCCGTTGGCGCGGCCGCCGTGAATGACCACGCCCCTGCCGGCGATGCGCCGGATAACACAACCCGCCAGGAGGACATCCCGGCAGTTGTTGATCTGGATCCCGTCCCAGCGGGCCAGGTCAAAAACCACCCCCTCAAAGCGCAGGTGGGAAAGGTTTTCCATCAACACCAGCGGTTCGGAGAGCATGCTGATTTCGATTACAGCCGCTTCCGGGTCCGACGGCGGATAGAAGTAAAGGATGCCGCTGGTCCGGTCCAGATACCATTCGCCGGGAATGTCGATCTCTTCCAGCAGGTTGAAGGCGTAATAAATGATCCCCTGCTCGTTGTCCATGGACTGAAGTTCGTGGGAATACCGGTAGGGGGTGGCGGTGGTAAGGGTCTTTTCCCCCGGGTCGATGGCGCCGATTTTGATGGTGGAGTCCGCCCAGAGGTAATGGAAATAACCAAAGAGCCACCCATCAGGCGCGTTTACCCAGCGTTCATGGCGGTCGGCTTCATACCGCAGGACAGCCGGGCGTCCCTTGGCGCCCGGGTCCACCAGTTCCCGGGGGCTGACAAAACCCCGGTTCGGCCAGCGGGCCAGGGTCATCGGCTCCCCGTTGCAATATAGTTCCAAGGTGGGCGGTGACGGCGGCTGGTTAAAACCGCGGGTCTGTAACTTGCCGTAATCATAAATCCCCAGTTGCTTAAGGTCGCATTGGTAGACCTTTCCGCGGGCTTCTGCCGGCAGCCGTTGCAGTATGGCCGGGTTGGTAACGGGCGTAAAACCGGATAGACGCGTCCCGCCGTACAGGACTGCTTTCCCTTTTTCTTTCGCCCGGAAGACAACGGGGGCGCCCTCAAACCCGGAATCCCCGGCATCCAGTACCAGGCTGGCAGAGAGGGGGTATTCGCCCGGGGCCAGCAGGATGCCGACAGGGCCGTCGCCGGTCTTTGCCCGCCGTGCTTCGTCACGGGCCCTGGCCAGGGTGGCAAAGGGGTTTGCCGCCGAACCGTCGCCTTGCTGGTCGTCGCCATCAGGGGCGACATGGATTTCCACAGCAAAGGAATCGATCAGGGTGATCGGTGTTTTGTGGGCGCCGGTGCGGCCGGCTTCCCGGTCATAGCCGGGCGTTTCCCCAAGACGGTTCCGGATTTCGTCACAGAACTCCCGGGCCTCGTCGCGATGAATTGCCGGGTATTCGTCATTGGCAACGATCTCCTCATAGACGCCGAGGGCTGCCGGGAAGTTCTCTTCCACCATATAGCTTTGAGCCAGGCGCAGCATGACATAGCTCCGGTAATGGCCGGGAAGGTTGCTACGGTTCGCCAGATCCCTGCAGATCTCCTGGACAGCGGGAAAATTACCGGCCGCCCAGGCGGCATTGACCTGCTTCAGGCCTTCATTGGCCGTAGTTTGCCAAGGGAGGGAAACCCCGAAAACCTCCTGCAGGCTTTCAAATTCCGCCCGTACCTCGGCAGCGGAAAGGGCCCGCCGGTAGATTTTTACCTCATCCATTTCCCCAATGTAGTTCTGCCAGGAACTGCCCACGGTCAGCGTGCCGTTGAGCAAAAAGTCCCCGGCAAACCCGGGGGGGATTGCGGCCGGGGCGCCGCCCAGGGCGTTCAAGAAAAACTCCATGGTCCCGTTTTCCCTGTCCACCACCAAGACCAGGTAGGCCCATTCGTCGATCCGCAAAGGCGCCGCGCCAGTGGCGCCGGTGTCGATATTCTTACCCTGTTGGTCCTGGTAACACAAATAGCAACTGGGACGTCCGTCCTCCAGGATATTAATGACCAGTGTGGCCGCGGGGTATTCCCCAAAAGAAAAGATCCGCCGGTGCTTCAGTTCGGCATTGATTGAGAATTGCCGGGGCTTGAGCCAGGCTGAAAAAGTCCACGAACCGGTCCCGAATCGCCGGTCTTCAGGTAAAACCACCCGCACGACCGAATCAGAACGGCCGTTAAAATAAAGGGCGCTGCCGGAGGGGGCCTTTTTTCGCCAGCGGGCCCCGACCTCTCCACGCAGGCCGTTGCCAGAGTAATCCCGGGTAGAAGTCCCTCTTCCCTCGTCAAACCGCCAATGGATCAAGAGGCCGTTTTCTTGGGCAAGGGTCCGGGGGAGTGCTGTTGGTAAGATGAAACAAAGGAGCAATAATATTGGTAAGAACCGTCGCCGCATCTTTTTTACCTCCGTTGCAAGTTTCATTATTGACGACCTTGACCTGACCTTTCTTTATTTCCTGAATCGTGCTGATATAAATATTATCGGTAGAAATATTTATATTTTGAGGACGCTGCGGTATATAATTTATAGTGTAGATGCCAGTTTCAATCAGAAGCTCGCTGAGATCAAAGGGTATATTAATGAAAATCCTTGACAAACGGGAACCGGTATTGATATAATTATTAATAATAATTATCATTCCTATTTTAGAAAAGGTGGAGCGCCTTGACTGAACGAAAGCTCTCCATGACCCGTCAGCGCCGGGTAATCCTGCGGGAATTGCAGAAAGTCACAACTCATCCCACGGCCGACCAGGTTTACGCCATGGTCCGGAAGGAAATTCCCCACGTTAGCCTGGCTACTGTTTACCGGAATCTAGACCTGTTGGCCCGGGCCGGTTTGATCCTTAAACTGGAGACCGCCGGCGCGCAGATGCGGTTTGACGGTAACCCGGCCAACCACTACCATATCAGGTGTATTCACTGTCACCGGGTGGATGATTTACCGGCGGGAGCGGTCATGGTAAAGGAGAAGGAGGTGGAAGCAAGAACCGGATACCGGATTGCCGGTCATCATCTGGAGTATAAAGGGTTGTGCCCGGAATGCCAGGAAAAAAGGGAAAAAAACAAGAACATGAAACTTTGAAGCACGTTTACGGACGTCATACGGATTTGAAGGAGCGTGTGACCCGTTTAAAACTGGAAAGAAGAAAGGAGTTCGGGAATGGCGAACATCAAAGGAACAAAAACTGAAAAAAACCTGTTGACGGCTTTTGCCGGAGAGGCACAGGCCAGGAATAGGTATGACTACTATGCCAGTGTGGCCCGGAAAGAGGGTTATGTCCAGATTTCCGCTATATTTGCGGAAACCGCCAACCAGGAAAAGGAACACGCCAAAAGGCTTTTTAAATTTTTGGAAGGCGGCGAAGTTGAGATACAGGCTGATTTTCCCGCCGGTGTCATCGGGACCACCGCAGAGAATTTGCAGGCCGCAGCTGCGGGAGAGAACTATGAATGGACGGATATGTACCCGGCTTTTGCCAGAGTAGCCCGGGAGGAAGGTTTCACGGAAATCGCCGGTGTTTTCGAGGCGATTGCGGTCGCGGAGAAACAGCACGAAAAGAGATACAAGGAACTCCTGGCCAATGTGGAGGCGGGGAAGGTTTTCAAGAAAGACCAGGTCGTAACCTGGCGCTGCCGCAACTGCGGTTATCTCCACGAGGGGGAGGAAGCGCCGGAATTATGTCCGGCCTGCGCTCACCCGCAAGCCCACTTTGAGTTGCTCGCCGAAAACTGGTAAGGGAGAGCTTAAGCCAGTATCTTGTCAAGGAGAGGGAGCCTTTAGCATTTTGTTGAAGGCTCCCTTTTTGCCTGGGACGTATTTGTAGAATGTATTTACAGAAGGTTAAAGTTCTGCGGGAAGGAGGATTTGGAAGGCAAACGGAACAATTAATTAGGCAATATACCGGGCTGTTCAATATACCGGCCCTTAATACATGGTATTGAGCCTTGAGATGATGCGGTGCAAAGGATGACATCAGAATAACCAGGATAGTATAAGAATAATTAATTATAAAGGGGTTATCAAGAAATGGGCAAGAAAGTAGTCACCTTTGGTGAAATTATGTTGCGCCTGTCTCCCCCCGGGCATCTCCGCTTTGTCCAGGCCGATACCTTTTCCGCGGTCTACGGCGGGGGAGAGGCCAATGTCGCCGTTTCTCTCAGTAATTATGGTTTGGACTCATATTTTGTGACCAAACTGCCGGCCCATGAGATCGGGCAGGCCGCTGTGAATCATTTGCGCCGTTACGGGGTGAAGACGGAATATATCAAACGGGGAGGGGAAAGGGTAGGCATCTACTTCCTGGAGATCGGCGCTTCCCAGCGGCCGTCAAAGGTCGTGTACGACCGGAGCCATTCCGCCATTTCCCAGGTTACGCCCGGGGGATTCAACTGGAAAGAGATATTTTCCGGCGCCACCTGGTTTCATTTTACCGGGATTACGCCGGCCTTAAGCGACGGGGCCGCCGCCGTTACCCTGGAGGCGGTAAAGGCCGCAAAAAAACTCGGTGTAAAAGTGAGTGCCGATTTAAACTACCGGAAAAAGCTTTGGACACCGGATAAGGCCAACCGGGTCATGAGTGAATTAATGAGTTATGTCGATGTGGCCATCGGCAATGAAGAGGACGTAGAGAAGGTCTTTGGGATCAAGGCCGCGGATTCGGAGATCACCGCCGGGAAGTTAAGTGAGGAGGGTTACCGGGCGGTCGCCAAGGAGTTGGCGGATAGGTTTAACCTGGAAAAAGTGGCGATCACATTAAGGGAGAGTCTCTCCGCTTCGGATAATAACTGGTCGGCCCTGCTCTATGACGGTAAGGATTTTTACCGCTCCCGGGTTTACAAGATCCATATCGTCGACCGGGTCGGTGGCGGCGATTCCTTTGCTGCCGGGTTAATCTACTCCTTGCTAAAAGGCGAAACGAGCCGGGATGCTGTTGAGTTCGCTGTTGCCGCTTCCTGTTTGAAACATACGATATTTGGCGACTTTAACCTTGTTACTGAGGAAGAGGTCAGGAATTTGGCGGCCGGCGACGCCTCCGGGCGGGTGCAAAGATAAAGACGGGCTTAAGGGAAAACCAGTTTTTTTGGGGGGGTTCGATGGATAAAGAGAGGACACTGCAGATTCTGGAGGAGACCGGAGTTGTTGCCGTCATAAGGGTAGACAGCCGCGCCGTGCTTATGGATACGACTTTAGCCTTGGCTGAAGGCGGAATAAAAGGC
>Ga0079223_10000352_pt1 | contig 22393 bp, 20 predicted proteins | sample Stecom2011_FD_75072 | JGI IMG/M metagenome (GOLD analysis project Ga0079223, IMG submission 75072) | Agricultural soil microbial communities from Utah to study Nitrogen management - Steer compost 2011 | ecosystem: Environmental > Terrestrial > Soil > Agricultural land | place: USA: Utah...
CGTAATTGAAAACTCCACCTCATAACTCGTATGTCTTCGAATATTCATTACACGATCTCCATCCAATAAGAAATACTGACCTTTTATTCCCATTAACTTTCCAGAAATAGAGGGCAACTTGTCTAAGTTTACACTTTTAATCTTTGTTGGAAATTCTAACACAGGATAATTGATGTCTGTCAATTCATCATCTTCTGTAATGTACTGAGAAATATCTTCAGGAAGTAGCTCTTCTAACTCCCATTTAGTTTCTTCTAAATCAATGCTTTCGTCCACTTCATTACGCAGCATCTTTCTCCAATTGGTTTTATCTGTAAACTCTGATTTTAATGCCACTTCAATCACTCCAGCCAAATAGCGATTTGGAGTCTCTGCTAGTTTTATGGCTTCATTTGCACCCTGATCGATCCAACGCGTTGGGATTTGTGTTCCACGAGTTACTCCAACCTTTACAACATCACTTGCCGCTAAATAAACAATGTGTGGTTGATTGTGATTTCTTTCTTCCCATTCTACATCTCTACCCTCGCCTAAGTGTGCACGACACAATTCCGGACGTATGATACATTCTGCAGATTCCGGAGCGTCTTTAAAACAAGGATAACAAAAACCTTGATTAAAAGAAGTCTTTGTTTTATTTCCACATTTCTTACAGTAAATATCTCCTGAGAACTTAAATGAAACATTTTGTCCTATTAATTCATTCATTGAAAGAAACTGCTCTTCTTGTGTTGTAGTATTGAAAAACAACATTTGATAGTGAACAACATTGTCGTTGTCTAATTGAACTAACATTTTTCTTAACTCTCCCTTGAAAATCATAATGAACTGTTTTGTTTGAACGATTTGCTGATCCCAGCACTAAATTAGTTGTATTGAACCTGCTGAATCCATGTTTTTGAAATGTCAATGACCAAATCGTCCGAATTTTTGAATGACTAAAATAACATTCCTACCATTGTTGCAGTAAGCATACAAGCTAGTGTTCCAGCAATTAACGATAAGACTCCGTATCTTGCCAAGATAGGTTTCTTATTTGGTGCTAAAGCTCCAATTCCTCCTACCTGTATTCCTATAGATGCAAAGTTAGCAAATCCACAAAGGACATAAGTTCCAATAATAACGGATTTTCCTGTAATTTCATCTTGTAGTTCACCTAAATGAGGATAAGCTACAAATTCATTGATGATTGTTTTTTCACCCAGTAGTTGACCGATAATCATGGCGTCTTGCCACGGGACTCCCATTAACCATGCAATAGGGGAGAGGGCGTTTCCAACAATATATTGAAATGATAATTCAGTGTATAATGAAGAAGTACTTGCAATTACATCATTCAATCCAGTATAGTAACCAACTTTTCCGAGCATGAAATTTGCCAGGGCAATTAATGAAATAAATACAATCAACATTGCTGCTACGTTTACCGCTAATTTTAATCCATCGGTTGTTCCATTTGCAATTGCTTCAAGTGCGTTTACACCTAATTTGTCTTTTGGAATAGACAAGTCCGTATTGATTTGTTCTGTTTCTGGTAATAATATTTTTGAAAAAACGATTGCAGCAGGCGCTGACATTAGTGAGGCTGTCAATAAATGCTTTGCAAAGAAAACTTTTTGTTCAGGATCATCTCCACCTAAAAAGCCAATGTATGCAGCCAAAACTCCTCCTGCTATTGTCGCCATTCCTCCAGCCATTAGACAAAGGATTTCACTTTCTGTCATTTTACCCAAGTATGGTTTAACCAATAACGGGGCTTCTGTTTGACCTAAAAATATATTTCCAGCTGCTGATACACTTTCTGCTCCTGATAATCCCATAAGGCGTTTCATTACCCATGCCATCCCATAAACAACCCTTTGTAGGATTCCCCAATAGTAAAGTAAACTTGTCAATGCAGAAAAGAAAATTACCGAAGGAAGAACCCAGGTCGCAAAGTTTTTCACCAATGGTGACATTTCTCCAGTAATTACACTGCTGAATACGAACATTGCACCTTCGTGCGCCATATCCACAACTTTAACAAATGATTTAGAGATAAAATCAAATCCTGTTTCTATAAATGGAACCTTTAAAATCAGTAATGCAATTACAATTTGAAGTAGAATCCCTTTAATAACAAGTGGCCAATTGATTCTTTTTCTATTTTTACTCAACAGAAAGGCAATAAAAACCAATGATGCTACCCCAAGTATCCCTCTAAATATACCATTCAGCGAGAATGAGGTTTTCATAGACTTGTTTTCCTTTAAGTAGGTAATTCTGTTGTCGTTTTTATTAAGTGAAAACTTACCTTCTTCATTTGTAAGGACTGGAAAGACTTCAGTAATTGTTGTCGTATCTGAAGTACTGCTGCTTAATATGAGTTCATTGTCTTGAAGCACATAACTACCTTCTTTTTGAAAGGTGAGTAGAGTATCATTGGTGATAAACGTACCGTTTTCTTTGAGTTGTAGAGAAAACTTTCTTCTGAACCATTCTTGGTCATCGTTTTCCTTAACTTCTTCTTGCGCACTGAGGCTGAAAAAAGCAGTGATGAAAACCAGAGTAAATAGGAGTAGCTTAGGAAGTACGTTTGTTAATTTCATCTCTAATTTTTGATGCAAGCTCATAGTTTTCATCTTCAACAGCCCCTTCCAATTGAGTTTCTAACTCTTTTATGGTCAGCGCAGAAAGGTCTGTCTTGTCCTTCTTAGATGATGTGCTTTTTTTCTTTTCTTCAATTGGTTCTGTAATATCAGCGTCTTCATCCTCTTGGTCTAATTGGATACCTGCTGAACCTATGATTGATTCATAAGTGTAAACGTTACATTTAAATCGAACAGCAATGGCAATAGCATCAGAAGTTCGAGCGTCAATCTCTATTTCTTCTCCTTCTTTATCACAGATCAATTTAGAATAGAATATGCCTTCTTTTAAGTTGTATATAATGACTTCTTTAACCTTGATGTTAAATGCTTCTGCAAAGCTTTTAAATAAGTCATGTGTCAAAGGGCGAGAAGGAACCATGTTCTCTAACTCAATAGCAATTGCTTGCGCCTCAAATCCTCCAATTATAATAGGAAGCCTTCTTACTCCATTAACCTCAGAAAGTACAAGTGCATATGCACCAGATTGTGTCTGACTGTAGGATAATCCGATAATTTCCAATTTTACTTTTTCCATACTTGGCTAAAGGTCTTCGTTTTGAATGTTTGAATAACGCCAACCTTACTGTTAAATTTTGTTCATACGCGACTAATCTTATTTAATTAGATCTGCGTTTTTCATTATTGTTTAAATATACCATTTTAAAAAATCAAATTGGTATAACAAATTAGGGAAGCTGTTGCCTCCCTAATTTGATATTACGTAAAAATAATATTTATTCTGGAATGATTAGTTGGAAGCCTTGAATTTTTTTACTGCTTCTGTTAAACGAGGCAATACTTCAAAGACATCTCCAACTACACCATAATCTGCTGCCTTAAAGAAAGGAGCTTCTGGGTCGGTGTTAATCACTACAATTGTTTTAGATCCGTTTACCCCAGCCAAATGCTGAATTGCTCCAGAAATACCTGCTGCAATGTATAAGTTTGGACGAATAGCTACTCCTGTTTGTCCCACATGCTCATGGTGTGGACGCCATCCTGAATCTCCAACCGGACGAGAACAAGCTGTTGCTGCTCCCAATTCTTTCGCTAAATCTAAAATTAACCCCCAGTTTTCTGGACCTTTTAGACCACGACCTCCTGAAACTACTAATTCTGCTTCTGGTAATGGAATGTCTCCTTCTGGAACTTTTGTAGCTTTTACAGTTACTTTAGAATCTCCTGCATTACCAGAAAACTCTTCTACCGTTGCGTCAGAACCTGATTCTTCTGGTTGAATTGAATTCGGAAGTAAAGCGATAATCTTTTTATCGGTGTTTACTTTTACAAAACCTGATGCTTTTCCTGAGAATACATTAACTGGAATTGTTCCATCACCTTGTGGAACACCTGTAGCACCTGCAACAAGACCTGCGTTCATCTTTACAGATAGGCGAGGAGCAACTGCTTTCCCAATTAAATCATTTGAGAAAATAATCGTATTTGCATTCTCTTTTTCAGCAGCTGTTGCAACTAAACGTGTAAGTTGTTGTTCATCATTACTATCAAAAGAACGGTCAACCAATACTTTACTCGCACCATACTTTCCTAATTGAGCAAGTGTAGCATCGTCTGCTTTACCATTAGTTACAACTGTAACTTCTCCTAATTTTTTTGCGTAGGTAACTGCTTCGAATGCACTTTTTGCAATCTTCTCACCGTTACTGTTTATATATACTAATACTGACATAATTAAAATTCTTTTAGCGATGTGATTATATTACTTTAGCTTCGTTGTGCAACAATGCAACTAATTCGTCCATGTTTTCCGGATCAATTAATTTCACCGCTGATTTTGGAGCAGGTAAAGTATATTTTACAAATGAAGTTTGCTTCGCAGCGTTTGAAGATTCAACAACCTTTAATGGTTTTGTTCTTGCCGCCATAATTCCACGCATATTTGGAATACGTTGTTCAGCCATTCCTTTAGCACAACTCACTACCAATGGTAAATCTACTTCTACAGTTTGAATACCACCCATAATTTCCTTGTCCAAAGTTGCTGTCGTACCGCTCACTTCCATGCTTTCAGCAAGAGATATAAATGGCATGTCTAAATGCTCAGCTAACATTCCACCAACCTGTGAACCGTTATAATCAATGGTTTCTTTTCCAAGAAGTACTAAATCATATCCGCCTTCCTTTGCAAAATTTGCAATCTCAGCAGCAACTTGACCACCATCTTCAGCTTTAACATCTATACGCACAGCGCCATCTGCACCAATAGCTAATGCTTTACGAATTGTTGCGTCATCTTCTGCAGTTCCTACAGTAATTGTAGTTACAGAACCTCCATGCGCTTCTTTCAATTCAATACCTTTAACAAGTGCATACCACTCATCATAAGGGTTTACGATATATTTAACACCACCTTCATCAAATTTCGTGTCACCGTCAGTGAAAGAAATCTTTGAAGTCGTATCTGGAGCTTTACTAATACAAACAAGTATTTTCATATTATATATTTTTTAAATTTAAGTCTTCCACAAAAATATAAAAAGATTCTTCTTTTCAATGCATTTTTATAAGGTATGCATAGTAAAAATCGCTTTTCGTTGAATATGTTGCACTAAAGGCTATCTTTTGATCTGGAAAACAATATTTAAAGTGTTTTTTCGCTTCATAAACTCTTGTCATAGGTCAAATTGGATGAGAATTTAGCTTCAAACAGATAAAATATTGCTTTATAATTAATTATCTCATTTTTTAGTAGTTGCCATTTCTTAAAGAGTATTTGCCTAAATGCACTCTGAATTTTCAAAAACCAGGATGTAATAAAGTTAGAAAACTTGCTTTCATTTAAAACCTTAAGTGATCGTCTCAATGAAATTTTTAAGTATTGACCAGTTTTTTGGCTTATTTCTGAATTAGAATAGAATTTGTACGTTTTTCAAACTAATGTTAACCCTTTGTTATTGTGCGTTGTAGTGAGGGTTTTGAAAGTGTTCTTGAAAATAGTTTAAATATTTTGTGGAATTCTTCTGTTAAACTTCCCTTTTGAATAGAAATAGTATAAATTTAAGCTAAAGATTTTTAAAAAAAATTCGTGCTACTACAATTGCTTAGAAAATATGCGCAGTATTCTGATGAAGACTTGGTGAAGAAATTCCAAGCCTCAAAAGATAGCTATTACGCAGGATTATTGTTTGAGCGGTACAACGAAATGACAGTTTCTTTAGCCTTAAATTATTTGAAGAATGAAAGTGATGCAGAAGATGCTGTAATGGAATGCTTTGAGGTTTTATACCAGGATTTGAAAGCAGCAGATGTTAAAAACTTTGGAGGTTGGTATTATACAGTAGTTAGAAATCACCTCTTGAAGGTTAAAAGACAAAGAAGGAGAAGACAAGGTGATGAACTTATAGAAGGGTATCACGATCAGAAGGAAGGAAGAGGATTGTTTGAAGTACTCTTCGACAACAAAGAAGAAGCGATTGTCCAGCTGGTGAAAGAAGTACTTGAATCCTTAAAGCCGATGCAATCACAGTGTGTTGAAGCGTTTTATTTAAATGATAAAAGTTATAAGGAGATTTCAAATGAATTATCTATTTCTGAAAATGAAGTGAAGAGTCATTTGCAAAATGGAAAGAGAAAATTAAAAATAGAATTAGAAAAAAGAAATGTCAAATCAGTCAATGAAATATCATGAATTACCCTCGTTTGAAACGTTGGTAGCCTATCAGAGAGGTGATTTGTCTGTTGTAGATTCTCAATGGATCGAACAGCTGATTCAAAACAATCCTATGGTGAAAGCTGTAGCAGAAAGTACCTCTTCAATTAATGTTGCTGCTGTGAAGTCCCTCTCCAATAAAACTTCCCAAGTAATTTCATCTACATATTACACCAAGACAGGTTTCTTCTCTAAATACGGAGTTTGGATTGGTTTGAGTACCATCACTTTGATTATTGTTGCTACCTATTTCTTTCAAATGTTTCAAAATGACGGGGTGTACGAAAAAAGTGCATTAAATTTAAATATTGAAACACCTGAAAATAATACTCCATCAAATCAAAATGTATTTGCTTTTAGTGCCGAAGAACTTAGTGATAAAGAAGGTTTTGATGAGTTAGAAAAAGCTGTTCTTGATGTTAAGAAAAATAAAGACTTAGGCATTGAATTGGTAGCGAATGAGTATCAAAATGAAACGCTGAAAAAGAAAAATAAAGTAGCTCCTGAATCAGTAAGAATTAGTAAAGAAAATAAAACTACTTCTACCGATGAAATCTATTCTTCTGAAGATTCTCATATGAGACCAAAGCAAGAGGATAAAATTGATGAATTTGACAATACGCGTACTTTTGTAAGTGAGAATAAATCAGTAAATAAAAGCGTTGTGCTTTCTGTCCAACAAGTTCAAATTTTAGCAAAAACGAATCCAGATGATTTCACAAGCTCTTCAAAGAAGGATAAAAAGGGAAATCCCATGCAATCTTTTGGGAAAAATCCAGGAAATAACAGTTCTTACGCTATAAATGATGTTCCTAAATACCCAGGAGGAGATAATGCTTTACAAAACTACTTTATTGGAAAGTTGCGCCCAATCAAAATCAAAGAAATAGAAAATCATTATGACAAAAGTGTGATGATTGATTTAGAGGTTAATTCTCGAGGAAAGCTGAAAGATTATACAATTCATGGACAATTGCATCCAGAACATCAAAAGGCATTGATCAAAGCAATTGAAGAAATCTCTCGATTTGAGAAGGGAACTGAAAGCATCACTTATTCTATTGGTATTGCATTTTAGTGCGTTAAAAAGCTTGAGTTCTAAATAATTTGTTAAATCAAGTCATGCCCTACTTTTTTTAGTGTATTAATTCTTACAATTCTCAATTTCTCGTATCTTTGTAACATGTTATTATTCATTAATAGTATTGCAGGCTCTGAAATAATCGTAATTCTACTTTTTGTTCTCATATTTTTTGGAGCGAAAAGTATTCCCGGTATGGCCAGAGGTTTGGGTAAAGGAATGCGTCAAATTAAAGATGCAAGTCAAGACATTCAAGATGAAATTCGTAAAACAACTACGGATATGAAACGTGATGTCAATATCAATAGAGCACTCCATGATGCGAAAAACTCAATTGAATCTCCAATAAAGGAATTTACTAAAGACCTAAAACAATCTGCAACAGAAGTTTCTAAAAGTATTGAAGGGGAAACTGAGAAAACTAAAATAGAAGCACCTCTTGAGTCTCCAGTTGAGTCGTCAGTTGAGTCTCCAATCCAGATTTCAGAGGTTACAAATGAAGATGTAGCAATTAAACCAAATCAACAAACTAATCTTTAATGTTAATAGATATTTCATTAATTGTAGTTGGTCTAATCCTTTTGATAGCAGGAGGAGAGTTCTTGGTTAAAGGTGCTGTAGGAATCGCTGCTAAAGCAAAACTTTCTAAATTAGTTATTGGAATGACGGTAGTGTCATTTGGAACTTCCACACCTGAATTATTGGTTTCTCTGCAATCCGCAAGTGAAGGTTTGCCTGAAATTGCAATCGGAAACGTTGTTGGTTCTAATATTGCCAATCTTGCTTTGGTGCTAGGGATAACTGTTTTAATTTTCCCAATGCCAGTGGCGAGAAATACAATTCGGTATGACTGGCCAATGATGATGGTGGCTTCTTTACTCTTCTATGCTTTTGCTTTTGATTTAAATATTCAACGATGGGAAGGAATGGTAATGTTTGTTTTACTGCTCCTATTTATCACTTTCATCATTAGAAAATCAAGGAAAACTGAAAAAATAAATATTGATGAACTTCCAGGAGTAGAGGAGTTAACTGCTAAGATTTCTACGAAAAAGCATTTGCTGTTTTTATTAATAGGTTTGGTAGGCTTATATTTTGGTTCAACATGGTTGATTGATGGTGCAAAATCTTTAGCTTTAGAAGTGGGCTTATCTAATCATGTGATAGGTATTACGATTGTCGCTTTTGGAACCTCGGTTCCTGAATTAGCCACAAGTGTGGTTGCAGCATACAAGAAAGAGACTGATATTTCTGTAGGTAACCTTGTGGGAAGTAATATATTCAATATCCTGGCAGTTTTAGGACTTACAGCAATGGTTAATCCAATTGGAATCGAGGAGAATGTTCTTTCTTGGGATTTACTTTGGATGATAGGAATTGCGCTTGCTCTTCTTCCAATGATGGTGTTTAAGAATAAAGTTGGACGATTAAGTGGAGTTATTCTTTTAGGTGGTTATATCACTTATATCGTTTCTTTATTTTAACGATAATTCTATTCCATCACTTTATTTTCTCTAAATACAAAGCTTGAACTAATCGCATAATGATCAGATAGTACCTTTTCATTATATGTTTTGAATGCCATTGGTTGTAAGTTCCCGTTATACATAATGTAATCAATCCTTCCAGCTGGTACCTTTCCAGCATATGTTCTTGTCATTCCAAAATCAGCAACATAGAATGCATCTTTAAACTGCTTTGTCAATAGTGAATAAGTATATGAAGTGGGTGGGTCATTTAAATCTCCGCATAAAATTGTAGAGTAAGGAGAGCGCTTTGCATGATTTAGAATTTGATTGGCTTGTTGAATCCTCAATGGGTAAGCGACTTTTAGCTTACTGAGTAAACCTGTTACACGCTGAGAATAGTCTTTGTCACTAATGATTGAGTTGTCAAATAATGAATATTCATCTTTTTGAAAGCGTATACTTTCTAAATGGAAATTATATACCCTGATTGTATCTTCTCCTTTTACTATATCTGCAAATAAACTTGGAATATTTGCAGTTGAGTCTCCAATAGTACCAGAGTTAATAATTGGATACTTTGAAAAAATAGCTTGTCCTAGATGCATTTTATTGGCTTCAAGGGTTAGGGTTTTTACATTGTACTTATATTCTCCAACACGCTGAATGTCTTGTAGAGAAATAAGTGAAGCCCTGGTTTTATCCTCAGCATATTCTTGCAAACAAAGTACATCTGAGGGGTTGTTTTTAAAAAACGAAATAAATTCTTCCTTACTGTTTTCCAGTTTTGGTTCAACTAACTTATACACATCAAATAATCTTACGTTAAAAGACATTATATTAAGTTCTGATGTAGTTTCGGAGTTTACGTTTTGTCCTTTCGAAGATATAATTTCAAAGCCAAAGTATTTAGCATGTGTAAATGTACCGATCAACAATATGGTCAAAGGAAGAATGAACTTTTTGCGAAATAATAAGTTGAGGATAAAAAAGATGACAGTACCAGTTAATAAAACAGGATAAGCCAGTCCGAAAAGTTGAAAAAACCAAAGTTTTACCGGAGAAATCAATCCGCTTGCATAGCTGAGCAGTAGACCCAGTGAAAAAATCAATGTTAAAAGACGTATCAGACCTTTTATTAAGCTGAAAATCATTTTATTTTAATTATTACTTTGATCAAATAATATTTGTTTTTCATGCTTTGTTAAGCTTTCATAACCTGATTTTGAAATCTTATCCAAGATCGCATCTATTTCCTCTTGTTTCTTTTTTTTCTGTAGGTTGTATTCCGCGTCTGTTTGATGTTGTGTAGCTTTTTTTGTGGATGTATTTTCGCCTTTATGGGCTTTCATTTTAGGCTTTCCATTAAAGCTTGCTTTGAGGTTTTCTACTGTAACCCTTGTGAAATTAATGACATTCTTTTTAGAGTCAATATTATAGATCGAAAGAATTCCAAATGCAGCTCCTCCTAAATGAGCGAAATGGGCAACATTATCTGCACCTCCCATTGAAAGTAAGTCCATGAGTATATAGATTCCAGCAATATAAATCATTTTCACTTTAATCATTCCGAATAAATGTACCTCCGCCATTGGACGATAAAATGCAGCTGCCATAAATACAGCGTTTACTGCACCAGATGCTCCTACAACAAACGTTTGAGTCCCTTGTAATGCTGGGAAGATAGAATATGCAAGAATCTGAAATATACCTCCCATTAAACCTCCCAAAACATAAGTGTACAACATTCTCTGGTTGGAGAAGTACATTAAAAAGAAACGAGATATGAAATAGAAAAAGAGCATGTTGAATGCAAAATGCATAAAGTCAAAATGCGCAAAAATACTTGTGATTAATCCCCACGGATGTGTTATAAAACCATAAAAGTCTCCTCTTAAAGTGAATACTTCATACACAATGTTCATCATGGGATTTAGGTTACCGTTTGGCACAGTAAGCGATCCGAAAACCAATAAAACGTTGATTAGTACAAAAACAGCAAGGTTGATGCCCATCAATTTGATATGCATCCCGCCATTCTTCCACTGATAGTTTATTTCATCTTTAAACGTTCTGTTCATAGCTTAATAAAATTTACGTTTGTCTCTTTGCCAAATGAATACCATTATAAACCCAACTAAAGCACCACCTAAGTGAGCTAAATGGGCAACGTTGTCTCCTGGGTTATTAATGAAAGAATTGTATACTGCAATCCCTACCATTATCGTTACCAAGAATTTAGCTTTGATTGGAATAGGTGGGAATAGCAGCATTAATCGTGTGTTTGGGAACAAATATCCAAACCCTACAAGTACACCGTAAACTGCCCCTGAAGCTCCAACAACTGGGGTGGAAATCCCTGCCATGTAGTCTTGAACTAAACCATTGGTATTTGGGAAGATGTTAAATGTGCTGATGCTTCCAGAACGAAGCTCAGTAATCTTTAATTGAAGATCATATAAATCATATCCAGCAGCAATTAATAGACTTTCAATATCTTTTACTTCAATGTATCCAACAATTTGATGCAGGAAGAATGCACCTAATGCGGTGACCATGTAAAAAATAAAGAAACGTTTTGGTCCTCATACTTGTTCTAAAGCAGAACCAAATATAACAAGGGCAAACATGTTGAATAGAATATGGAAGAAACCACCATGCATAAAGAAGTGCGTAACCATTTGATAGGGCTCAAAGTAAGGTGAGTTAAATACATAACCTCCCAAAATATACGTCATCGGAATGCCTTGCATTTCTCCCAACGTAGTAATGATGAACATTATGACATTCAACAATAGAATGTTCTTTACCACAGGGGGCATGTTTCCTAAAATATTATTCATGATAGATAATTGTAGAGTTCTTCAACTGAAATTGTATTCATTATTATTTTTCCACTCGGAGAGTATTGATGCTGCTCACTTTGAAACAAACGATCAATCAAGTAGTTCATTTCTTCGTCAGAAAGCGACTTATTTCTTTGGTTTGTTGCTGCTGCAGATAAAGATAAAATCAATTCATGCACCAACTCTCCTTTGTCAAGGTCTTGATGCGTAATCTTTTCGATGATACCATCCAGACATTCAGTTACGTATTCCACTTCCAGCATAGAAGGAACACTTGATAGAATCAAAGTGTTGTTTTGCCAATCCCAATCAAACCCTAAACGTTTTAGATTGGTGCTGTTGTTTTCCCATTCCAGTTTCTGCGTGGCTTGAACATTATATTCATAAGGAAACATAAGTTGTTGTCCTGCAATTGGAGATAACATAAAACGCTCCATTAAATCATCATAGAGTATGCGTTCGTTGGCACGGTTAATATGCATTATCATTGCGCCAGACTTTACTTGAACTAATAGTAAGTTTCTGTGCAATTGAATTTTATTGGCTCCTGACTTTAAAGGTTCCTCGTACTGAATCTCTTCAGCTGGGGTTTGTGTTTCTTCTTGCTTCAACTCTTCAGTGATTTCATAAAAATCTTCCCAATCCTTTTTGTTTGGACGAATTGTTTTTAAACCATTTGAGGTTCCTGAATGATCAAAGTTTCCACTCCCAGAAAAACCAGTTAATGAACCAGAGCTCTGCGTCGGAGCAGTACTTTTAAAAGGATTGAAATTTGGATCCACCTTTATTTCTGGAGAACGTATCGGACTGTTTTGTTGCTCTATTGATAAATCGAACTGTGGTTCGTGATCAAAGTCTAAAAGTGGTGCAATATTGTATTTACCAAGTGCTAATTTGACTGTACTTCTTAAAATGCTATAGATACTTCTTTCATCCTCAAACTTAACTTCTGTTTTTGTTGGGTGCACATTCACATCCAAAGTTTCAGAAGGAACTTCTAAATAAATAAAATAAGAAGGAAAATGTTTTGGCGCAATTAAATTGTCGTATCCTGCTACGACTGCATGATGGAAGTAACTGTCTTTGAAAAATCGATTATTTACAAAGAAGTACTGTTCTCCTCTTGTCTTTTTAGAAAATTCTGGTTTTACAATAAATCCAGTAAATTTCACCAGGTCTGTTTCTTCTTCAATAGGAACGAGTTTGTTATTGAAGTTATGCCCGAAAAGATCTACAATTCGCTTTCTTAGTCCAGCACCTGCAAGGTTGTGCATCACATTTCCATTGTGCGAAAAAACAAAACCTACTTCTGGATGAGTTAATGCAATACGGTTAAATTCTTCAATAATATGTTTGGTTTCAACATTGTCTGACTTTAAGAAATTACGTCGTGCCGGCACATTGAAGAAAAGATTCTTTACAGATATTGAAGTTCCTTTAGTACGTGTTATTGGTTCTTGTGTGGTTATTTTACTTCCTGCGATTTCAATCTTTGTCCCCACTTGTTGTCCTTCCTCGACAGTCTCTAACTCTACATGTGCTATTGCGGCAATTGATGCAAGTGCTTCTCCACGAAATCCTTTAGTCGTTAAACTAAAAAGATCTAAAGCTGAAGTAATTTTACTTGTTGCGTGACGTTCAAAAGACATTCGGGCGTCCATTTCAGACATTCCTTTTCCATCATCGATAATTTGAATGGAAGTTTTTCCAGCATCCTTGATGTGTAGCTCAATTTTTGCAGCTCCAGCATCAACAGCGTTTTCTATTAATTCTTTTACAACAGATGCTGGTCGTTGGATAACTTCTCCAGCGGCAATTTGATTGGCTATATTATCGGGGAGTAAACGAATTACTTCTGACATTCCTAAAATTTATTTCTACTTATTATTTTTCTAGATCAATTACTTCGGCCGCAAAAATATCAACATAATCGAGAATGAAATAAGTTCCCAAAAGTAAGGCCACTAAAATAATAATCAAACGAATATTTGCAGACCTTGATTGCTTGCCATAAGATTTTTCAACTTGCCAAGCAGTGTGCATTTTGTCACGCAAACGTGCTTGTTGTTCTGTGGTGGTTGAGTTTTCGTCACTATATGCTTTCTGAATAGATTGGATACGCTCTTTACGCTCGTCGTAAAAACGAGGTGTAAAATCAAATCTTTTATTTTTGTTCACTTTCATGAACTTAATTCGTTCCAGCATATTCTAATCTTAAATTTATAACAAAGCATAAAGATACATCAAATTTAAAACTTATTAAAACCATTTAATATATCTTCGGCTTTCATTTTATAACTTGCACAAGGTGAAGTTTAAGCTTTGAGTATATTTGTTGTCAATATTTATTCCAAGTAGAAGAAATATGACACTTCGGCAGAGATTTTGCTGTGAATTATTTGATTTTAAACGTTTTTAAATTCCATTGTATTAATCATTTCATGAAGGTAGCTGTAGTTTTTTCTTTGTTATTCGTTCTTTCAAGTGGATTGATCAGTTGGTCGGTGCAGAAAGATGTTGAACCTAAAAACATTCCAAGTGAGTCACTTGGTTTGCCTGCATATATGCGATTTTCTCCGCAATGGGCATTGGAGAAGTTGGAAACTTTAACATTGGAAGAGAAGATTGCGCAAAGCTTTATGGTAGAAGTTACACCAAGAAATGGAGAAGAACATTTAAAAGTGATCGATTCTTTAGTGCGTGTGCATAAGATTGGTGGAATTATTACTTTTCAAGGAACTACAGAATAAACGAAAATAGCCATTAACCGTTTGCAAGAGCGCAGTATTTTGCCTTTGTTGGTTGGAATTGATGGGGAATGGGGAAGCAGTATGCGCATCTCTGATCAAGATCGTTTTCCTTTTCAATTAACAATGGGAGCTGCAAATCAATTGGAGAGCACAAACCTAATTGCACAAGCAATGGGAGCTGAAATGAATAAGTTAGGTATTCACCTAAACTTTTCTCCAGTTGTTGATGTAAATACAAATCCACAAAATCCTGTAATTGGTTTTAGATCTTTTGGTGAAAACCCTTTACTTGTTGCTAAACATTCGGTCGAAATGATTAAAGGAATGCAAGACTTCAATGTATTGACTTGTATGAAACATTTTCCAGGACATGGAGATACCGACGTAGATTCTCATTTAGATTTGCCTACAGTGAATAAAACCAAAAGAGAATTAGAAATGGTCGATTGGTTGCCTTATAGACAAGGGCGTTTGGCTGGGGCTTCTGCGATTATGATGGGACATTTAAACGTTCCGGCATTAGATGCTTCTGGCGTGCCTTCCAGTCTTTCTCCTGTCATTATAAAGGATGTTCTTCGTAGAGAATTGAAGTTTGAAGGCCTTGTAATTAGTGATGCTTTAAATATGCAAGCTTTGACAAAAAGATACGGAGATGTTGATATTGTAAAAAGAGCATATTTGGCAGGAAATGACATTCTATTGTATCCTTCAAAAGTAAAGGAGTCAATTGAAGCTATTCGTTTAGCTGTCGTAAATGGTGAAATTTCAGAAGAAGAAGTGAATGAAAAGGCAATGCGTGTTTTACGTGCTAAGTTTTATGCTATTATTCATGAAAACAATAAAAAACCTAAGCTTTCAGCTGAGAAAGTCGAATTTGCTAAGCTCAACGTTTATGAAAAAGCATTGACAGTAATTAAAAATGACAGCGCAATTCCTGTTCAAGATGCCTCAGGACGTAACTTGATTATAAACATTGGTGGAAACGGAGCGGCGTTTAACAAAGCAGCAAGCTTTTATACCCTTGCAGATACCTTGAATGCTAAAACAGCAAAAGAAGCTTGGGCAATTCATAAGTTTGCATTTAAAAATTACGACAATATTTATGTGAATATCATTGCACCTTCGATGTTGCCGAGAAATGATTTTAGTTATCCTGATGGGTGGAGAGAACTGTTGTCAAAATTACCGGAAGAATCTAAGGTGTATGTCAGTATTTTTGGGAACCCTTATGCGATAAGGGACCGTCTTCCATTTGAAAATGCAGATGCTGTTATTTTAGCATTTCAAAATACAACATCTGGTCAAAATAGAGCGGCACAATTAATTTTTGGTGGATTTCAAGCTTCTTCCGTTTTACCAATTACTTTAAGTGAAGATTATCAAGAAGGTTTTGGATTAACAACTCCTTCTGCATCTCGATTAAAATTTACTGTTCCAATGGAATTGGGAATCTCTGATACTGCATTTAATCGCATTGATTCTATTGCAATGAATGGAATTAGAGAAAAAGCTTTCCCAGGCTGTCAAGTAGTTGTAGCCAAAGATGGAAAAGTGATTTATCAACGTGCTTTTGGTTATCAAACTTACGACACTGTCTTGGCTGTAGACGATAAAACCATTTATGATTTAGCTTCGATAACTAAAATTGTTTCTTCGACAGCGAGTTTAATGTATTTACAAGATCACAAAGAGTTTTCATTGGACAGTACTGTAGGAGATTATATAGGGGAAGTAACAAGAGGAACAGTTTACAATCGAATAAAGTTGAGGGACATGATGTCGCATCAAGCTGGATTAATCCCTTGGGTGCCATTTTATACGCAGACATTAGTCAATGGGCGTCCAGATACATCATTGTATTCAGTTGCGCCTTTTGGAAACATGAATTCTGTTGTAGCCAACAATCTGTTTATTCGCGATAATTATGAAGATGAGATATTCAAAATAATACTTTCGAAGCCATTAAAAGCACGGAGTTATAAATATTCAGATTTGGGCTATTATTTTGCGAAGAAGATCATTGAAAAAACTGTAGCTAAGCCATTAGACGAGTTTGTTAATGACGAGTTTTATTCACCTATGGGTTTAACCACTTTAGGGTATCATCCATTGAGTAGATTTGATTTGAGTCAGATTGCACCTACAGAACAAGATACCTATTATAGACATCAATTGGTACATGGACACGTTCATGATATGGGAGCAGCAATGATGAATGGAGTAGGAGGTCATGCTGGATTGTTTTCCAACGCTACAGATTTAGCCGGTTTTATGCAAATGTTGCTCAATGGTGGAAAATATGGTGGGAAACAATACTTAACGAAGGAAGTAGTTGAAGAATATACTGGATGTCAATTCTGTCCAAGCAATAGAAGAGGTGCAGGCTTTGATAAACCAATAACTTCTGGAAAAGGCGGGCCAGCTGCTGAAGCGGCTTCAAGTTCTTCTTTTGGTCACTCAGGTTTTACCGGCACAATTGCTTGGTCAGATCCCAAAAGCAATATAAATTATGTTTTTCTATCGAATAGGGTGTATCCAAATGCAGAAAATTGGAAACTTGTAAAAATGGATATCCGAACTGAAATACAGCGTGTTATATATGAAGCTTTAAAATGATTTTGATCTTATTCTAAGATTCATTGAACAAGTACGCAAGTACTTTGTTTTTTCTGAATACTTTTAAGCTGAACATTTTGTTCTGTTAAATACAAAGAATCATGAAAATAGGAATTGTTCTGTATCCGACATTTGGAGGGAGTGGTGTTGTAGCTACTGAATTAGGAAAAGCATTGGCCGAAAAAGGGCACCAAATACACTTTATTACATACTCTCAACCTGTTCGACTTGGATCTTTCCGTGACAACATTTTCTATCATGAGGTTGTGGTGAGTAATTATCCACTTTTTGAATATCAACCTTATGAAACAGAATTGGCCAGTAAAATGGTTGATGTCGTAGAACATGAGAAGTTAGATTTGTTGCATGTACATTATGCTATTCCACATGCTTCGGCTGCTTATATGGCCCAACAAATATTAAAAAGTAGAGGAGTAGAGATTCCGTTCATTACCACGCTTCATGGAACAGATATTACACTTGTAGGAAGAGATAAATCTTTTGAGCCTGTGATTACATTCTGTATTAATCAATCCAATGCAGTTACTGCTGTCTCTGAAAGTTTAAAACAGGACACATATCAACATTTTGATACAGAGAGGGACATAAGGGTAATTCCTAACTTCATTCATAATTTTGCTGAAAATCCTTTAGAAGTGGATTTAGAGCGAAGAAGAAAATATGCAAAAGACGATGAACGAATTGTTTGTCATGTATCTAATTTTAGAAAAGTAAAACGTGTAGAAGATGTAGTTCGTATCTTCCATAAAATAAACAAATCTGTAAAATCTCGTTTATTATTAATAGGAGATGGACCAGAAAGATACAATGTTGAATTGTTGTGTCGTGAATTGGGAACATGTGATCGCGTGATGATGGTGGGGAAAATTAGAGATGCTGCAAATTTAATGAGTTTGGCTGATTTGTTTTTATTGCCATCGCAAACAGAGAGTTTTGGTTTGGCTGCTTTAGAGGCTATGGCAGTTGGTGTTCCGGTAATTTCCTCAAATACAGGAGGAATACCTGAGGTGAATAAACATGGATACTCTGGTTACCTGTCTGACGTTGGAAATATTGATGAAATGGCTGAGAATGGAATTAAAATTCTTAGTGATGATAAGGTATTGAATCAATTTAAGATCCAAGCGCAAGAACAGGCAAGACAATTTAGTTTAGAAGAAGTATTGCCAACCTATGAGCTTTTATACAAAGAGGTAATTGAGAAGTTTAACGCAGGGAAGCTATAAAACTATGCTTTCATTTTCTTTAATTCCATAATGCGCAATAATTTGCTTTTCTCTCTGATGTTTTTCGCAGTCTGCGTATAGAATTGATGAACGTTCTCAAGGTAGTTTAATTGAAAATCTATCCATTCAATATCCGACATTTCTTTCCCGAAATTAGAAAGTTCATTTCTCAATGTTTTGGCAATCGTATGATAGTCTGCTCTTCCAAGGTAGTCATGGTCGGCGTCACACATAATCATTTCTAATAATGAATTTGGGCGAATCCCTTTTTTTGTAGCTAAAATAATGTTGCAAATGATTTCAATTTGTTCTTCAGTGTAACCAAATCTTGGAAGTTTCTTTTTGGCCATTTGAACTCCAAAGTGTTCGTTGTCTTCGTATCGTAGAATATAACCTGCATCATGAAAAAGAACAGCTGTTTTTAGCAAGGTTAACTCTTCGCCAGAAACACCTTCTAAATAAGCAATTCTTATTGCAGAACGCTCAACGTTTAAGGTGTGTTTGATGTTGTGGTAATCCAATTCATCAGGCAGAGAAGATTTGAGTTTATTGATCATAAATCGGCGTGTAAACTCATAATCCATCGGTGGTAGATTACATGCAATTCGCAGTTTACTGTTGGGGAGTTTACCTTCATTAAATAAGGAATTCTCTATTTTAAGCTGGTCAACAAAATACATATCTACAAAGCTTCCATATTTTAACTTTACTTCTCCACGGTGTGTAATATCAAAGTAAGGAGAGATGTTGTTGGCTACATGATCCGTAATCGTAATGCTGTTCTTAACAGAGTTTTGTTCTGCTCGAGCGGCAATGTTTACAGTGTCACCCCAGACATCAAAACTGATTTTTTTGGAACCAATTACTCCAGCAACTAAAGGACCTGCATGAATCCCAATTCGAATATCCCAAGAAGTGGTATTTGTTGCATTGGCCAGTTGTTTTCGACTTATGATATAATCACGGATTTCTAATGCAGCTAAGGTCGCTCGGACTGAAGGATTTCCATTTTTTTCTGTCACTCCTGCTAATGCCATATAAGCGTCTCCTATGGTTTTAATTTTCTCCAAATTATACCGTTCGATAATTTCATCGAATTTATTGAAATACCCTTCTAATTCACGAAGTAATTCCATTGGATTTTTCAACTTCGCTGATTTTGTAAAAGCGACAAAGTCTGTAAATAGGACCACACCTTCATCCACTTTCTTTGGAGAAAACTTCCCAGTTGTGTTTAAGTCTTTTAAAATTGTGGTAGGGAAGATATTTTCTAAAAGCTGATTAATTCTAAGGTCTTTAAAGTAAAGGGTCTTAAAAACTTCAATTTTAGCTTTTACCAAGTTAGGATTGAATGGACTTGAAATATAATCTACCGCACCTTCCCTAAAACCTTTAACCAAACGAGCACCGCTCGATGTACTGTCACTTATTACAATTTTATATGCATCTCTTGAATTGGGATTAGACTTTAGCCTTTGTAATAACTCAAATCCATTTACTGTTTCGCTTTGAATGTTGATTAATATAATACCTACTTTTCTTTTTTCAAGAACTGGTAATGCCGAATCTTCATTCTCGCAAAAAATAAGATTATTTCCGCCACCTAATAGCATTGCCCTTAATCCATTAATGTTGATAGGGTCATTATCAATGACGAGAATATTTATAAATCTTTCCACGCAATAGGTTTTGAGGTATTACAACGAAAATAATGTTTTCAATTGACTTCTTCGTATTTATACCCATGAAAAGTGAAAGTTTGAAATTACTTTATTTGTCTTTTAAATGTATAAAAGCTGTTTGATATTCGTTTTTGATTTAGAGTTAGTAGTAAAACTTATACTTGTTAGGCTTTAGCTTGTTTTGAATTTAATGGTCATAAAAAAAACGTGACCAAACTTTTGTTTAATCACGTTTTCTGTATTGTAGCGAGAGGGAGATTTGAACTCCCGACCTCAGGGTTATGAATCCTGCGCTCTAACCAACTGAGCTACCTCGCCATATTTACACCTACCTAACTTACCTTTTGAAGGTAATTGCGTTGCTTTATTCTCCAACGCGGGTGCAAATATAATAGGTTTTTTTTAATATCAAACACTATGAGCGGTCTTCCTCAAATAATATTTTCGTATGATGTTTTAACGTTCTTAAAAACAGTGAAATAAACAATGCAATTGCAAGAACAATTATATAGTAAGTATGTAAAATAAAACCATCGTCTATTATATAATTGCGCAGAATGTCTACAAAAAGGAACCCAATCATCGTTGCTGTAACTCCTGAATACTCTCTACGTAAAATTGTTTTCATAGAAAATGGAATAGGAGACTTTACGTAATTTTTAAACGAAGGCCAGAATGCAGGAACCTTAAGACTCCAGTCTAAGTAGTCTTGTCCAAATTTACGTTCTAAAAATCGTTCTTCAGCAAACATGATTCGTTCATAATAAAGCCAAAAAGCCAAAGAAACAATAACAATAAACCAAATGTTAGCTGTAAAAACAACAATACCTATCCACATAAAGTAATTCCCTACATATAATGGATGACGCATAGTTGAATAAATACCTTTTGTATTCAAAGCCTCTGCAACTTGTTCTTTTGTATTTCTACCAGAAGTGTTTTTACTCGCTGTTCCAATTGCGATTGCACGAATAACTTGACCCAGCAAGGATAAAATTCCAGCGATTGCAAGTAAAATATAATAATAGTTATCGTTTAACTCCATCCAACCATAATCTGTAAAGAACACTACAGGTACCGCTAAAATAAAGAGTATTACAGGTATTTGACCTCTGTATTTAAACAAGGTGTTACCAGATTTTTCAAGTGAATGTATAAGAGCCATTTAAAAGTTTTTAGTATATTGCGAATCGAAATCTTCGACGAAGATAGAAAATAAATAATATTTACAACATGTCTGAAAAAATTAAGTTCGAACAAGAATACCTTTTTAAAACCTCTTCAAAGGTCTTAAACTCTATGGTAATGACTCCGAGTGGGCTCAGCGAATGGTTCGCAGATGATGTAAATATTAAAGACGATATTTACACTTTTTACTGGAACGGTAGCGAAGAAGTAGCTCGTTTAATCAGTAAAAAGGCAAATGAATACATTAAGTTTCAATGGTTAGAGGATGAAGAAGAAGGATTAGATACTTATGTTGAAATCCGTTTTAAAGTTGACCCAATGACAAGTTCTGTGGTACTTCACCTAACAAGTTTTGCAGAAAAAGACGAAATGGAAGAAGTACAATTGTACTGGGAAAGCACGATAGAAGAACTACGCCGAGTTATTGGTGCTTAAAAAATATTTTTACAACATATCTTTTAAACATTCTATTTTTAACTATTCCTTCCCTAGGGGTGTATAGACATGGTTAATTTAAAGTACTTTTAGTCCCATAATTATTAATTATGAGTGGAACTTTTATATTAACAATCATACTCGCTTATTTTGCAGTTTTACTAATCATCTCAAGGATAACTTCTCGAGGAGCCAAAAATGAAGCCTTTTTTACAGGGAATAGAAACTCTAAGTGGTATCTGGTAAGCTTTGGAATGATTGGAGCTTCGCTTTCTGGAGTAACGTTTATTTCTATTCCAGGACTTGTTGGAAGTTCTGGATTCTCCTACATGCAGATTGTAATTGGTTATATGATTGGTTATGCAATCATCTCTTTTGTACTCTTACCTTTGTATTATAGGCTTAATCTAACATCCATTTACTCTTATCTTGGTGGCAGGTTTGGTCCGATGACACACAGGGTTGGTGCAGGTTTCTTTTTAATTTCAAGAATTTTAGGAGCTTCTGTACGTTTGTTTTTAGTTGCCGATGTATTGGATTACTTTGTATTAAGTAAATACGGGATTCCCTTTGAAGCTTCTGTTTTGGTGACTTTATTACTCATCTATGTATATACATATCGGGGGGGGATAAAAACAATTGTTTGGACAGATACACTCCAAACCTTATTCATGTTAATTGCGCTTATTGTAAGTGTGGTATTAATTACGCAATCTATAGGCGGAGTTTCAGAAGTAACTACAGGATTAAAATCCTTAGGAATGACTGATTGGTTTGTTACA
>Ga0079223_10000353_pt1 | contig 22369 bp, 22 predicted proteins | sample Stecom2011_FD_75072 | JGI IMG/M metagenome (GOLD analysis project Ga0079223, IMG submission 75072) | Agricultural soil microbial communities from Utah to study Nitrogen management - Steer compost 2011 | ecosystem: Environmental > Terrestrial > Soil > Agricultural land | place: USA: Utah...
ATTGTCCATTTAGATACGGCCCAGCATTTCTTGGATAGTAAGGGTGAAACTAAAGCCGCCACAGGTGGTTCGGAATGGAAAAAATACTTGCATCCCAAATATCAACAGCGTAAATTCTTCCCAGATTTATGGACAGAGGAAGAAAAAGAAAACTGGGGTTCAGAAAACTAACTGTTATTTAAATCGATCTTATTATGGAAATCAGGATCAAGAGAATTTATGAAAAGGCATCCAAAGACGATGGTTTCAGAATATTGGTAGACCGTATCTGGCCACGTGGAGTAAGCAAGGAAGCAGCCCAGTTGGCCGAATGGATAAAAGATATCGCGCCTTCCACCGCCCTTCGTAAATGGTTCGATCACAAGGAAGAGCGATTCAAAGAATTCTCAGAAAAATATAAATCGGAACTCAAAAACTCTTCTGATTTAGTTCAAAAAATACTGGATATCGCCAAAGAAAACCCAGTGATGCTGGTGTATAGCGCCAAAGATGAGAAACACAATCAGGCAATAGTTTTAAAAAGTTTCCTCGAAGAGCAATAAACAGGTGCTGATTGACATTTACCTATTCAAAATCAAGTTTTTAGTTTAAAATGAAATATATATTTTCTTTCCTTTTTATCCTTTCATCATTAACCATCCATTCGCAAATTCTCAATGCAGAATCACTCAGAAAAGTAACCGACACCTCGGGGTTTTCTGGCTCTGCAAGTTTGGATTTTTCCATAAAACGGGATATAAATGATTATTTAGGTCTTAGCAACAGTATCCATCTTCAATATAAAATGAAAAAACACTTGGTTCTGTTAAAAAACGATATTGAACTCAAAAACATCGAGGGCAACAAGTTTGAGAACGCCGGCATTACCCATCTTCGTTACAACTATCGTTTTCTACCCAAAATTGCTTGGGAAATTTTCGGACAAGCACAATATAACAAGGTCTCTAAAATAAACTTTCGAGGATTGGTGGGAACTGGGCCCAGATTTAAATTAACCAACTCCGAAAATTACAAGATCTATTTAGGAACGTTAATTATGTACGAACAGGAGGAATTGAGTGACGGTGTTACCCCTCTGCAACGCGAAATTAGAGGTAGCGGCTATCTAACCCTCACTTTAAGCCCAAGGGATAACATTAGGTTTATCAGTACTACCTACTATCAACCTTTACTGCGGAACTTTAGTGATTTTAGACTTTCTAATCAAACCTCGTTACTGATTGATTTAATAAAGAACCTTGCGCTCAAAACTAGTTACACCTTCACCTTCGATGAATATCCCGCGGAGGGCATTCCCAATTCGCAATACAGCCTTACAACCGGAGTGTTTTATTCTTTTAATTAAATTGTTAATCTGGTGTAAGTAATCTAGATTATTGGGGTCTATTTATATATTTACAAAAATGGAGACCAAAAAATCGTTAATTTCATATCTATAAAAGCTTATGGCATCAAATAATTATTACGATTCTGCCGACTTAAGAAAATTTGGCAATATCACCGAATGGAGTAAAGAACTAGGTGAAAAATTTTTTGAATACTACAATAAAGTATTTGAAGAAGGCGCCTTGACTGCAAGAGAGAAATCGCTTATCGCCCTCGCCGTTTCACATACAGAAATGTGCCCTTATTGCATTGATGCCTATACCAAAGACGGACTTCAACGGGGCATCACGAAGGAGGAAATGATGGAAGCCGTACACGTAGGCGCCGCTATCAAAAGTGGTGCAAGCTTGGTGCACGGAGTCCAAATGATGAACAAAGTCAACAAGTTGGAAATGTAGATGTTCAATGTATCTAGCCTCCACAAAATTTTTAAAATAACAATTTGAAAGGCAAACTGAAAAATCTCTATGCAAAAAGAAAAAAGGTCCAAGCTGCAATCTCTTCATAAACGAAAAAGTGATCTCGCCCAATCGAATACCCAGCTTGAAAGTCTTTCAAATGGAGTCTTCGCAAATGGAGAGCTTCCCACCTTTGTCCAAAAAATTAAGGAGAGCGACCAATTTCCCTTGCGACCCAACAAGTTGGAAATCCTTCAAATTAACCTTGGCTATATGTGTAATCAAGTTTGCGCACATTGCCACGTAGATGCAGGCCCAGATCGCAAGGAGATTATGACAAAGGAAACCATGGAGCAATGTTTGGAAGTAAAACGGAATACCTCAGCACATACCTTGGACCTTACCGGAGGCGCACCGGAAATGAACCCTAATTTCCGCTGGTTTGTGGAAGAAGCCACAAAAGCAGGAGTAAAGGATTTTATTGTCCGCAGTAATTTGACCATAATTCGCGCAAACAAAAAATATCACGATCTCCCACAGTTTTTTAAACAACACAACGTTCACGTGATCAGCAGCATGCCACACTGGACCCGTGGCAAAACCGATAGTCAGAGAGGTTCTGGGGTTTTCGACCAATCTATAAAAGCGTTACAAGAACTCAATTTAGTGGGATATGGACTGCCAGGAAGCAATCTCCATTTAGATTTAGTTTACAATCCTAGCGGCGCCTTTTTACCCGGAGACCAAAAAAGCATAGAACAAGACTTTAAAAAAGCCTTATTGGAAGATTTTGGAATTCAGTTTCATCAACTTTTCTGCATTACAAATCTTCCTATTTCACGATTTTTGGACTACCTCATCGCCTCAGGAAATTACGAGGATTATATGTATCAATTAGTAGAAGCCTACAACCCGGCAGCCGTAAAAAATGTGATGTGTAGAAACACTCTTTCCGTGAGTTGGGATGGATTTTTGTACGATTGTGATTTTAACCAAATGCTCGAATTAAAAGTGGCGTGTAAAGTTCAACATATTTCAGAATACAATGAAGAAATACTGCAAAACAGAAACATTATAGTTTCACAGCATTGTTATGGATGCACTGCAGGCGCTGGAAGTAGCTGCCAAGGGGCAGTGACAAACTAGAATTTACAAAAACTTATAAAACCCCAAAAGTCTTCAAGACCTTTCGGGTATAGAACGCCTTATGAGATACTTTTTTTTCTTAATAATTTATATCTTCTTCCTCGGAACAGCATCCGGACAAGATTCTTTAGAAAAAATCCTAGATCGGCATAATTCTCATAGTGTTCCGTATATCTCGGTTGAGGAATTCGTAATGATTCAAAGGACGGAAAGCCTAATAATACTAGACGCCCGTGAAAAGGTGGAATTTAATGTCAGTCATATTTCATCAGCCAAAAATATTGGTTTTGACAATTTCTTTTCAAATGAAAAAATGCTTCAGAAAATAAATAAAGATGCCCAAGTAATCGTCTATTGTTCCATAGGAATTCGGTCGGAAAAAATTGCCGAAAGATTGAAAAAATTGGGTTTTATCAATGTGAAAAATCTGTATGGCGGCATTTTTGAATGGAAAAACAAAGGTTTCCAAGTTGTTGATTCTACAGGCAGAAAAACCGAAAACGTCCATGCCTTTTCCGAAAAATGGAGCCAATGGTTGCATGCAGGAAATCCTGTTTATTGAAATTAATTTGGCGCGCGATAAATCGCACGCCTACAGATTTTACAAACTAAAAATGGCACTACTCACTTCAAAAGACACCACTAGCGATAAGGAAATGGCTTTCGATTTTCATTTCCCCACTTCCAAAAAAGCGCTGATTATCTTCACTAGAAATCCCGAATTGGGAAAAGTTAAAACCCGCCTAGCTAAATCGGTGGGTGATGAGAGCGCCTTGAACATCTATAAATTCCTAGTCCAGCACACCGTCGAAGTCACCAAGAATTTAAATGTGGATAAATATGTTTTTTATTCTGAAGAGATCCATAAAAACGATGCTTGGGATCCTGCTATTTTCCGAAAGAAACTACAATCCGGAAATGATTTGGGCGAAAAGATGCACAATGCTTTTGTAGAGGTTTTCAATATGGGATATCAATTTACCATTATTATTGGGTGTGATATGTTTAATTGGGAAAGAAAGGATTTGGAAACTGCTTTCGACGCCCTAAAAGCCAATAACTACATAATCGGTCCAGCAATGGATGGAGGCTATTATCTACTGGGAATGAAAGAGCCACACAGTGCAATATTTCAAGAGAAAAACTGGGGCACCAACACGGTTCTGGAACAGACTTTGAATGATTTACAAGATGAAAGTTATCTACTTCTTAAAGAACGAAATGATATCGATTATTATGAGGATATTAAGGGTCAAGAAGTTTTTCAACAATTTTTACCAGAAAATTTAAAACAAGTTTTATGAAGTATATAGAAGAAGCTGTTGCATACTTGAAACAGCGCGGTTTTGACCAACCTGAGGTCGGGATAATCCTCGGAACAGGTCTGGGGAAGATTTTGGAAAACATGGAGATTGATAAAGAAGTCAGTTATAACCATATTCCAAATTTTCCAACCGCTACGGTAGAATTTCACCGTGGAAAGTTGATTTTCGGATATTTGGGAGGGAAAAAAGTAGTTGTCATGCAAGGACGCTTCCATCTTTACGAAGGCTATAGTCTACGCGACATCACTTTCCCTGTAAGGGTAATGAAATTGCTTGGTATTAAGAAACTTCTAGTAAGCAATGCTGCAGGTGCCATAAACCTAAAATTCAAAAAAGGGGAATTGATGCTTATTGATGACCACATCAATCTTCAAGGCGGCTCACCCCTCGCTTTTAAAGGCGTGGAACATATGGGTGATCGTTTTGTGGATATGAGTGCACCCTATAATCCTGAAATGAACCTTCAGCTGGAACGCATCGCTTCCAAAAAAAACATCAAACTTCACAAAGGCGTATATGTGAGCGTGGTTGGACCCCAATTGGAAACTCGTGCAGAATATCGCTATTTGAAAATTATTGGCGCAGATGCTGTTGGCATGAGCACCGTTCCCGAGGTCATTGTTGCAAATCACCTGCGCTTACCTGTATCCGCCGTTTCAGTTCTGACCGATGAATGCGATCCAGATAATTTAAAACCTGTAAACATTAAAGAAATCTTGGCCATGGCGGAAAAGGCAGAACCTGATTTGATTACTTTATTTACGGAATTGATAAAAGATATCTAATAAAATTATACTCAAAACCTCACAGATTTCGACTTGTCCGCTGTCCGCGTATTGTAGAAGCCCCGCCAGCCGCACGGGTAAGTTTACGGATGGGAAAAGCTTTTTCAACGTAGGAGGAATCTGAAAGGTTTAGGTCGAAATAAGAAACTATGGAAAAATACCTCACTATATTCAAGGATTCCTATTATGGATATTTCAATTATCTATGGAGTGAAATAACCAGTTTTCATTGGGAAAACTACTTCTATGGATTGATATTGGTTTCCTTATTGGTATGGGGATTGGAGCTTCTTTTCCCTTGGCGAAAAGATCAAAAGGTATTTAGAAAAGACTTTTGGCTGGATACTTTTTATATGTTCTTCAACTTCTTTTTGCTGAATTTAATCGTACTGATATTTCTATCAAATGCCACAGCGGAATTGTTTAACGACATCTTGAGCCTAATAGGACTACAACTCTCAGATTTTCAAGTATTGGATTTAAATGTCCTTCCGTATGGTTTGGGATTATTGATTTTCTTTTTAGTCACCGATTTTGTGCAGTGGAATACGCATAGATTACTGCATCGAGTCCCCTTCCTCTGGAATTTCCACAAGTTGCATCATTCAGTTACGGAAATGGGTTTTGCCGCACATCTGCGTTATCACTGGATGGAACCCGTAGTATATAAATCCATACTCTACATTCCCCTAGCAATCATTGGAGGCTTTAATGTGGAAGCTGTGGCAATAGTGCATTTCACTTCTCTTGCCATAGGCCATTTAAACCACGCCAATCTTGGTTGGGATTATGGCGTATTAAAGTATGTCTTAAATAATCCCAAAATGCACATTTGGCATCACGCAAAGGAATTGCCGGAAAACAAGCAGTACGGTGCCAACTTCGGCCTCAGTTTAAGTGTGTGGGATTATATATTCAACACCCACCATCTACCACACGATGGAAGGGATATCGAACTCGGTTTTGAAGGAGATGAAGACTTTCCAAAGGATTTTGCGAAACAGATTATCTATCCCATTAAGCCCAAGCCCTCAAAATTTTCGTAAGTTTAACAAACCCTTTAAAAATGAAACGATTTTTCAATTTTGGCACTTTTATTTTAGTTGCTTTAACTTTATATAGCTGCAATCTTTTTTCAGCAGGAGGATTGAGTAGTCAAGGGCAGCCAATAAAAAAAGTGGAATCCGAACTCATATCTACTACAGCGAATTCGGCAGTGAATATAGACCATTCGCAATGGGACAAACAGCTTAAAAAACATGTGGACAAACAGGGATTCGTAGATTACGCAGGTTTCAAAAAAGACGTTGTTGCCTTAGATGTCTATTTAAAAATGCTTTCAAAAAATACACCTAGCGAGGCTTGGAGTGTGCAAGAGCTACTGGCATACTACATAAACCTTTACAATGCTGGCACTGTAAAATTGATAGTGGAAAATTATCCAGTAAAAAGTATAAAAGGTATTAGTCGCCCTTGGGGAAAAGATAGAATTTCCATTGGCGATAAAATGATTTCTTTAGATGGAATTGAACACGGCATTCTTCGCAAGATGAACGAACCCAGAATTCATTTTGCTTTAAATTGTGCTTCTATTTCCTGTCCAAAACTTTTGAATGAAGCTTATACTGCCAGTGAAATAAACGAACAGTTGGAGCGAGTCACCAAAGAGTTTATCAACGGCGTGAAAAATAACATTTCTGCGTCAAATCCCCATATCTCCTCCCTTTTTGATTGGTATAGAAAGGATTTTAAAGTGAATGGGAAAACGGATGTTATTGCTTTTATAAATCGGTATTCCAAAGTCAAGATAAATCCAAATGCTAAGATTTCTTATATGAAATACGACTGGAATTTGAATGGGAAATGAGATTTTAACAGTCGGTAGTCAAAAATAAAAAACCTAGCGACTTTGAGTCTTGGGGAGATAAACATTGTTTTTTAACTTGAAACCTGAAACAAGAAACCATTCAATGCTTTCCATCATCATTCCCATATTGAACGAATCCAAAACGATAGAGGCCTCAATTCGTGCTGTATTAAAAAATATTTCAAGGGAAATTGAAACTGAAATTATTCTGGTGGATGGTGGCAGTGATGATGGGACAGTTGAAAAAATCGAAACAATTATATCTAATCATACTGGATCTAGAAAGCCTTTGTCAATTCACCTTCTTCATTCAAAAAAAGGTCGTGCAAGGCAGATGAATTTAGGAGCGGAAAATGCCAAGTTTAAAATTCTTTACTTCCTTCACGCTGACTCTTTCCCCCCGAAAGATTTTGACAAACACATTTTAAATGAAATTGAAATCGGAAATCCTGCTGGTTGCTTCCGAATGCAATTTGACAGCACACATTGGTGGCTACAATTAGCAGGATGGCTCACCCAATTTAATTGGAAAATCTCTCGAGGGGGCGACCAAAGCCAGTTTATCACTAAAGCCCTTTTTGAAGAAATTGGCGGTTTCGATGAAAGCTATATTATTTACGAAGACAATATTTTGATAAGTGAACTTTATAAACGAAATAAATTCGTTGTGATTCCACATTCACTTACTACCTCCGCAAGACGTTACAGGGAACACGGGATTTGGAAACTACAATATCATTTTTGGCGAATTCATTTAAAGAGACGATTGGGCGCTGATGCTGGGGAATTATATGATTATTATTCCACGCACGTAGGAAATAAAAACCACAAAGGCCTTAGTTAAAAACCCCAAAGGTCTTGGAAACCTTTAGGATTTGAAAGGACTTTACGGATTTTTACATTCCTGAAATTACCTTCTCCTTTGGAAGTTTTACCGAATAAGAAACTCTCAACTTTTTGGTTTCGCCCGATTTTAAGTTAAGGCTCCAACTCAATTCACCCTTGTCGTTATCCACTTTCGCATTGGAAGTTTCCAAAAGCTTGATTTCAATATCCTTTTCTGTCGATAAGGGGAATTGTTCTTTCACATCAATATCCACCGCCTCTTTTCGAGAATTTCTAACGGAAATCTCATAGGTATATGTTCGTCTCTGGGAAGTTCCAAAAAAGGAAGTACTTCCTTCTTCATTGATTCTTTCGCGTTTAGTTGTAATACGTTCATCTCTTCCCAAACTCAGCGTCAAAGTTTCTTCCGTTGTATTCGGATTTATATAGGAACTTCCGGCAAAGTTGTTGTCAATTATCAAATTGGCATTCCCAGGCAAGAGATTATACTTCTGCCAATCTGATACTTTTGCAACCAAGAAAGCTGCATCGTCCAATCGAGGAGCAGTAAAGTAAGAATATTTTGCAGGTAATTGATATTGCTTCAATTGTACAGCTTGTGGTTTTTGATTGGAATACACATCATAAGGAGTATTTACCACAAACGAGGTGGTCAACTGATTTTCTTCAACTACTGCCATATCTTTTCTAAGTTCCCTTTCTTCCATGCTTTCCATTTGCACGCCAGCCACTATCCCTTGCAATTTTTTGTCAAGCACAATAGGTTGCTGAAAACCAACCCACCAAGGATTCAACTGCGGCGCATTGTTATTTCGTCTTGGATTTCCGCTGGAAAATGACAACTTTATCTGTTTCCAATCAATCCCAGTATTTTGGAATACATTGGCCTTATAAACCAGTTGAACAGGTTCGTTCAAATTATCCACGCGAATTTCATAAAAAGGAGTCCAAGACACATTATCGGAAAAGTAATTGATGTCAAAATTCGTTTTTACCGGCTGGCCCGCATTCATTCGAACTACCAATTGTCCCGCATTTTGGCCGCTTCCACCAGCTTCTTGCATTTGTCTTTTAAGTTTATCGACAGTTTTTTGCTGTTCTTGTTCCTTTGACTTTAGCTTAATTATGTTAGCCGCCAAAAGCTTATACTCTTCCCGATAATATTTAATCATTGCCGCCATACTGGTTGGCGAAACTCCACTTTGCCCTCCGAATTTACGGTTTTCCTCCAGCAACGTCAAGGTACTCTCCTCCCCTTTTCGGGCATTGGACATAGCATCTAAAATATCTTTTGCGTCCTCATATTTTATCTTTAGCTCCACATATTGGGAACTCTGATTCTCACCCTTTACCAAATAATCCCTTTCAAAAGAAACAGAAAGAATTGTTATTTGGCTACTTTCACTAGTTACGCGAATGCTTTGAGGATTGACATTCTGGGCAATTTGATTGATGACCAGTTCAGAATTCCCGCTTGGAATTGATAGTTGCCTAGCAGTGTGATGTAAACTAGCACCACGATTATAAATGGTGGCATCCAATAAAGTAGCGTTGGTTTCCAAAACAGATTGAGCAGAAGCGAATTGCGTGCTCGTTATCAAGAGGAATAAAATTAATGCGGGGGAAAAGTAGTGTGAAAAGGTTTTCATAGGATATATTGAATTTGATTTCATAGACTAGTCAATTTTTATGCCGTAGCTGGAATCTCAATTATTAAAGAATAAACAACACGATTTTATTTCTATTAATTTTTAGAATAATACTTCTCAACTATTGCTTCTGCTGGTTTATTTTGTGGCGTAAATTGACTGTCTTCTGCAGCTCCTGCTTTTTCGTGCGAGATAAACCACTTCCATAAAAAGCCACCCGCAAACCAATCTTCTTCCCAAACAGATTGATACATTCCTTCCAACAAATTAAGCTGAGCTTCCAAATTTACTGAATTCATTTCTCTATTACTTTTCCAAGGTTCTTTACCGCTGAAATCAACACTGCGGTAACCGTATTCAGCAAAGAGAATTCTCTTACTTTCCTTCTCGGAAAACGTTTTTAATTCCGTTTTCCATTGTTGCCACCCCTCTTTTGCTTCTTCAAGAGTGGGGGATTTACTTTCCGAAATCGGGAAATAAGTATCTATTCCAATAATATCTAACATATCCCAAAACGGTACCCGTTTGTATTCGTCCCAATTAGCGGCGTAGGTTAGTTTTCCTTTGTAAACCAATCTTATTTCTGAAATTAATTTACGCCAATATTCAGGTCTATGCTCTATAAATGCTTCCAATTCGGTTCCTATACAGAAAATTTCGATTCCGTCCTTCTCAGCTAACTTTGCAAAATCTAATATGAAGTCTTTATAAGAATCCTCTAGTTGCCTCCAATCCGCTTCAGAATTCATTTTCAACTCACCAGTATATTCGCCTCGCCAAACCCAAATCTGCGGCTTCAACATTACCTTCATTTCATTTTTATGAAGCAGCTTTACATATTGCCTTACTCCTGTTTTAGTTTCTCCAAACCACTGCCGATCTTGGTTATAAACAATTTCGGGATGATCTAAACTTTTTATAAATCCGAAAGGCATAATCGCCGCATAGTTCGCTCGAATATTTTTTAAGGGTCCAATATTTTTCTGCTGAAGGGAGTCACGAGAAGCAACAAAACTCACTCCGTTTATTTTTATATTATTTTTCTCGGTTGACTCATTTTCCTTGGACACTTCTTTTTTTTGAGCACAGCCCAAGAGGATAGGAAATAGTAAAATGCAAGCTAGTAAATTGTAGCGTTTCGCCATTCTAAAAATAATCAGGTATGAATTTAGGGCTTTATTTCAGAATTTGCGTAAATAATTAGTAGCTGTTTTGAATCTGCCCATTGGTAATTATGTAAATTTATAAACGACTGAAGAAAACCACTAACTATATATATTCCAAATCATGGAGCACATCGTAATAATAGGCAACGGAATTGCTGGCATTACGGTCGCAAGACATATCCGGAAACTTTCTGAGAAACGGATAACTATTGTTTCCGCCGAAGCTGACCATTTCTTCTCCCGTACTGCGCTTATGTACGTATATATGGGCCATATGCGCTGGCAAGACATAAAGCCTTATGAAGATTGGTTCTGGAAAAAGAACCGGTTGGATCTGAAAAAGGCGTATGTGGAATCTGTGGACACCGACAATAAAACACTTCATTTTAAAGAAGGCGGCAGTCTTACCTACGACAAATTAATTCTCGCAACCGGCTCAACAACCAATTCTTTTGGTTGGAAAGGCCTTGACCTCAATGGAGTTCAGGGATTGGTTTCCAAACAGGATTTGGAAATGCTGGAGAAAAACGCGCCCAACAACAAGGAATGCCCAAGCGCCGTAATTGTTGGGGGCGGATTGATCGGGATTGAAATGGCAGAAATGCTTAGAACCCGAAATATAGAAGTTACAATGCTCATTCGCGAACCGGCCTTTTGGGAAAATGCACTTCCACTTAGCAATGCTGAAATGATTTCTAGACATATTCAATCGCACGGTGTTGATTTAAGACATAATTCCCAACTCGATAAAATTCTGGGAGATGACAAAGGAAATGTTCAGGCTGTATTGACTACTTCGGGCGAAGAAATTCCCTGCCGTGTAGTTGGCATTGCAACAGGTGTGAAACCAAATATCTCCTTTTTAAAAGATTCAAAAATTGAAACTGACAGAGGTATTTTGGTAAATCGAAAGTTGGAAACCAATATTCCGGGTGTTTACGCCATTGGCGATTGCGCCCAACAACGCGAGCCAATTGATCAGCGACCGCCAATTGAAGCCGTTTGGTACACGGGCAGAATGATGGGCGAAGCCTTAGCACAGACCATCTGCGGCAATCCTTATGAATACAATCCCGGCCACTGGTTCAACAGCGCCAAGTTTTTTGACATTGAATACCAAACTTATGGATGGGTTTTTTCAAGTGAAAGAAGGAAAGACTACGAAGAACAATTTCATTGGAAATGCGATAGCGATCTAAGAGCAATTACCATTTCTTACCATAAGGACAGCGAGGAATTCCTAGGAATAAACACTTTCGGAATCCGAATGAAGCAGGAAGTCTTTGATAAATGGCTAAATGAAAATCGAAGTGTGGATTACGTGATCGAGAACCTGGGAGAAGCGAACTTTGATCCGGAGTTTTTTAGGAGGTATGAGGGGGAGATTAAGAAGGAATATTTATCGAAAACTGAAAAGGTGTTGTGAAAACCCCAAAGGTCTTCCTCCTACGCTGAAAAAGCTTCGGCGGACAAGTTGAGACCTATGGGGTTTGGAGACCGATGGGCTTTGAAAAACGGAATGAATATGAAATACGAACCAATAATATCAGAACAGTATTATCACATTTACAACTGTGGAAATAACAGAGAAGACATATTTATTGAGGAACAAAACTACCCGTATTTCCTAGAGCAACTAAAGAAGCATATCATTCCAGTTGCCCATATATTAAGCTACTGTTTATTGAAGAATCATTTTCATCTATTAATAAATACAAAAAATGTAGAAGACAAAAAGATCTCTCAGGCTTTCTCAAATTTCTTTAATGCTTACGCCAAAGCAATTAATAAGAAATATGGAAGAAAGGGCAGTTTATTCCAACGTAAATTCCAAAGGAAAAGAATTGACTCCGAAGATTATTTAAGGAAGCTAGCTGTCTATATTAATCTAAATCCCGTGATTCATGGATTTTGTGAGGATTATAAAGACTATAAACATTCATCCTATAATGCTTTAGTCTCCGATAGGCCTACTTCTTTGGAACGGGCGTTTGTAATTGATTTATTTGACGATAGAGAAAATTTCAAATACTCCTTGGATACAAGAAAATATGATATCGATGATGATGACTACTATTTAGAATAGAGTAACAAAAAACTCAGACCCCAAAGGTCTTGAAGACCTTTGGGGTCTAAAAAACAACAAAAATGAGCACAATCCAAAGAAATATGTCCCTCGTTGGGGAGCCGCCAAAGACGATAAACACACAACAGAAAATAGCATCCGCAATCGGATTGTTGGGCTTGACGATATTGGTGTTGGCAATTTTAAATGTAGATTTCCCAAATAAAAGTTTATGGCTCACAGCTTCTTTAACTGCCATTGCAGGAGGAACCATCTGGTTTTCGATTGCAGCTTACGCCGATATGCACGAGGGCATAAAAAACGATGGTGTCTACTTTAAATCCCTTACATCACACGGCTTTTGGGCGTGGATTCTAGGGATTGGGCTTACACTTTTTTACGTGCTTCTCTATTGGTTTCCGCAATATCTCGGTCATTCCGAAACTGGAAACAATACAGGAATCGTTGCTCTTTTCGATCCTTTAAGCCAATTTATAAGTGGTAATCCCGCTAGCCAATGGTTCGTTTATGGTACCCTTTATACTTTGGCGATTTTGGCCTTCGGAATAAAATTTCTGATGAAATATCGCCACAACAGATATGAAAGACTTCGCACTTTTTCTGTAATGTTCTTCCAGCTTGGATTTGCTTTTATCATACCAGAATTGATGCTCCGTTTGAATAGCGAAACTTTTTCCCTGCCGTATTACGATCTTAAAAATATCTGGCCGCTCAACCATTACAATTTTGAACAGTATAGAGTTGATGAGTTCATTTCGGCCGGCAATGTTGGTATTGGCCTTTTGATTTTTGGAGTTGCTTCTATTCTAATTATTACTCCAATTCTAACTTATAAATATGGAAAGCGCTGGTATTGTAGCTGGGTGTGTGGTTGTGGAGGCTTGGCTGAAACTGCTGGCGACCCATTTAGGCATTTAAGCGACAAACGCGTAGTAGCGTGGAAAGTGGAAAGATGGGTAGTTCACAGCGTTTTGGTTTTTGTAGTTGTAATGACAACAGCTGTTGTTTATAGTTATTTGGGGGACGACAGCTCAAAATATTGGTTTACGAAAAACGCTTTTTTAATTAGTGTAGTGGTACTGCTCACCGCTGTATTTCTATGGATTTGGATTTATAAGCGGGAGGAACTGAAAAAGGATGCCAAGATTGGTGCCGTAGGATATTTCGTGATTATTATTGCCCTTATTGCACTTCACTTTAGCACTGGCAACAAACTCTTTCTCTTTGATGCTGAAACTTTGAGAGCTTCGTATGGGTTTTTGATCGGTGCAGTTTTTAGCGGGGTCATTGGCGTTGGGTTTTATCCGATTTTTGGAAATCGGGTTTGGTGTAGGTTTGGATGCCCGATGGCCGCGATACTCGGAATTCAACAACGACTGTTTTCCAAATTCAGAATTACGACCAATGGTGGCCAGTGCATCAGCTGCGGGAATTGCTCGACTTATTGCGAGATGGGAATCGACGTTCGCGCTTATGCCCAAAAAGGCGAAAACATTGTCCGCGCTAGCTGCGTTGGCTGTGGAATATGCTCGGCTGTTTGTCCACGTGGAGTTTTAAAACTTGAGAATGGGCCTTTGGAAAAACGAATTAATCCCAACGAGATTTTGTTGGGGAATGACGTAGATTTGATGAAATTTGTAAATAAATAATTACGTAGACCTCACAGGTCTCAAAGACCTGTGAGGTCTTACTTATCTCGCAATGACTATCAAAGTGATCATCCCCGCCTTTAACGAAGAACTGTCCATCGGAAAAGTGATAGCCGAGATTCCGGATATTGTTTCAGAAATAATTGTGGTGGACAACAATTCCACAGATAATACTTCAGAAGTTGCAAAAGGCGCTGGTGCAACCGTTCTTTTTGAAAAACGAAAAGGTTATGGATACGCTTGTTTAAAAGGAATGCATTACATTTCGCGTTTCGACACTTCGGCAAGCGCAGCACAACGCTCCGCTCAACGACCAGATATTGTGGTTTTTCTGGATGGTGACTACAGCGATTATCCTGCGGAACTCACAAAAATCGTCGCTCTCATTATTGAAGAGGACATCGATTTTGTCCTTGGGTCGCGAGTAAAGGAGTTAAGGGAAGATGGATCGATGACTTTTCCACAGCGCTTTGGAAATGGATTGGCAACCTCCTTGATGAAACTTTTTTTCAATTCAACTTTTACAGATTTGGGACCATTCAGAGCTATTAAATACGATAAATTATTAGCCTTGGAAATGGAGGATAAAACCTATGGCTGGACCGTGGAAATGCAGTTAAAGGCATTAAAAAAGAAATATACTTACAGAGAAATTCCCGTGCCATATAGAAACCGGATTGGCGTTTCAAAAGTATCGGGCACAGTAAAAGGCGCTACAATGGCTGGCGTGAAAATATTGGGATGGATCTTTAAATACAGCTTTAAGAAATGATCCTTGAAACTATAATTATCCTCGTTTATTCGGTCGCACTCCTCCTCATATTTCTTTATGCACTGGCGTAATTAAACTTGCTTTTCAATTATCTAAAAGCAAGAAAAAAACACCAAAATGCAGTAGTCTTTGATTTTTCAAAAGAAGAGGAAATTCCTTATGTAACCATCCAATTGCCCGTTTATAATGAATTGTATGTGATGGATCGTTTGCTGGACAATATCGCACTTATGGATTATCCCAAGGACAAATTGGAAATCCAAGTTCTGGACGACAGTACGGATGAATCTTTTGGAACAACTGCTGAACACATTCATCGGCTACAAACATCGGGCTTGGACATCAAACATATTTCTCGTGTAAATCGTGAAGGTTTTAAAGCGGGCGCCTTAAAAGAGGGCTTAAAAACAGCGAAAGGTGAATTCATCGCCATTTTTGATGCAGATTTTCTTCCGAAGAAAGATTGGTTGAAAAATACGATTCCTTACTTCAAGGATCCTGAAATCGGTGTGGTGCAAACACGCTGGGGACATTTAAATCGGGATTATTCCATCCTTACTCGGGTGCAAGCTTTTGCTTTGGACGCGCATTTCACTTTGGAGCAGGTGGGTAGAAATAGTAAAGGACATTTCATCAACTTTAACGGGACGGCCGGAGTTTGGCGGAAGGAGTGCATTACGGATGCCGGCAATTGGGAAGGCGATACTTTAACCGAAGATTTGGACCTCAGCTATAGAGCACAACTTAAAAATTGGAAGTTCAAATATTTGGAAGAGGTGGAAACTCCGGCGGAATTGCCCGTAGTTATCAGCGCTGCGCGTTCGCAACAATTTAGATGGAACAAGGGCGGCGCGGAGAATTTTCAGAAAATGGCGAAAAGAGTTTTTAAAAGTGAAGATATTTCGTTTAAAACCAAGATCCATAGTTTTTTGCATTTGCTAAACAGCACTATGTTTCTGAATATTCTGATAGTCGCTATCTTAAGTATTCCGATGCTTTATATTAAAAACGAATACGAACATTTAAAGATTTATTTCTTCGTGATGAGCTTTTTTGTGATCAGTACACTTATCTTTTTTATCTGTTATTGGTTCACCTATAAATCTATTTATGGTGGAGGATTTAAGGGGTTTTTGAAATATATCGCTATGTTTTTTACTTTCTTTTCAGTGGCGATGGGGTTTTCGCTTCACAATTCAATTGCAGTTTTGGAGGGACATTTTGGAAAGAAAAGTGAATTTATTCGCACCCCGAAATTCAATCTAGGCGATTTGAACACAAATTGGAAAGACAATAAATACCTCTCCAAAAACATTTCTGCCAATGTTATCCTTGAGGGATTGCTGATGCTGTATTTCGCATTTGGAATGTACAGTGCTTTTGTGGTTGGTGACCAAGGTGGGGATTTTGGACTTTTCCCGTTTCACTTGATGTTGTTTTTGGGGTTTGGGTTTGTGTTTTTTAAATCGATATTATCGAAGGTTTAAGGATGGGGTTAACCACAAAGAGTGCAAAGGAGACACAGAGATCGCAAAGGGATGGGTTAGGTTTTGTGAATACATAAAAGGACGTAGGAATTAATGACTTAAGACTTAGGATATAGTAGTTTACAATGAAACGTCTTATGTCCTACGTCATAAAGCGAAGCGGTCTTAAGTCTTTTCTATATACCCTTTTACAACCTCCAGATCCAATCCTCCATAATTACCACTGCTCATCAACAGCAAGCAAGTATTTTCATAATCTTGAGTGTAGAGATAGGTTTTAAAATCTGCGGGATTTGTAAAAACAACTAAATCATCACGATCAAAAGCTTCCTCAATTTGCTCTTGTTTGATTTCTTCCAATTTCTTAATCATCACGGCATGGGGAGAGTAAAACACCACAGCAGAATCGGCAGAATCTAGCGTTCCACGATATTCTTTTAAGAAATCGGGAGATAGGCTACTATAGGTATGAAGCTCCAAACAGGCGATCAATTTTCTATTTGGATATTGGTTCTTAACGGCTTTCGTTGTGGCCTCTACCTTGCTTGGGGAATGTGCATAATCTTTATAGGCAACAGCATTCTCGGTTTCAGCTATTTTCTCCAAACGTTTGCTGGCACCCTTAAAAGTGGCGATGGCTTCATAAAAATCTTCGGTGTCTACTCCCATCAACTGACAAATCCAACGCGCGCCCTCAAGATTATTAAGGTTGTGCGCACCAAAAATTTCAATTGGCATAAAGCCTTCTGGTGTTTCTAAAAGCGTTGTGCCATTCTCTACCTTATAATTCGGAGTTCGGTAAGGATATTTTTTGATGGGACTTGTAGAATGTTCAACAATGCGCTTCACTTCGGCATCTTCTTCGTTGTAAATAATTGCACCGCCATTTGTGATTTCATTTAAGAATACTTCAAACTGCTCCACGTAGTTTTCATAAGTGGGAAATACATTGACGTGGTCCCACGCTATTCCGCTCAACAGTGCAATATTCGGTTTGTAAAGATGAAATTTCGGCCGTCTATCAATTGGCGAAGAGAGGTATTCATCGCCTTCAATAACCATAAAATCATTGCCGTCGGTGATTTTGACCATAGTATCAAAACCTTCCAGTTGAGCACCAACCATATAATCCACATCCTTTTCGTGGTAATTCATCACATGGAGAATCATTGAAGTTATAGTGGTTTTTCCGTGAGAACCTCCTATAACCACGCGTGTTTTATTCTTGGATTGTTCGTAAAGAAATTCGGGATAGCTGTAAATTTTCAGATCGAGTTCCTTAGCCTTTAAAAGTTCCGGATTGTCGGCTTTGGCGTGCATTCCTAAAATAACTGCATCGATCTCGGAAGTAATTTTTTCAGGAAACCAGCCTTCTTCTGCAGGCAACAGACCTTTTTTATTCAATCTGGTTTTGGAAGGCTCAAATATTTCATCATCGCTTCCGGTTATGGTATCTCCTTTTTGGTGTAGTGCCAGGGCAAGATTGTGCATTGCACTGCCTCCTATGGCTATGAAGTGGATTTTCATTCTTTTGGTTTTGCCCCCGGCCCTTAAAGGGGAGAAAACAGTTCTCTTTAGGCTGGGGAAATTGGTTTAATAATTATAATGTAAAGATAGTTTTTTCTAATTCTGTCTAGATAGCTATCGGGATCAGAATTTGGGATTACAGTGCTAAGATGAGAGATCTTTCCTTTTTCGCTTCTTTAAAATCAGGGATATCCTTTAAGGCCTTGTCGATCCAACCAAGTGCGATTTGCTTTTCCCCCAGGTTTTTATTTATCTGGGCCAAACGATAATAAGCCCAAGCTTTGGGCAATTCATCTTTTTTAGAATAATTTGCTACATAATGGCCAAGGCGTTCAATACCGTATTGTGGTTGAAGCTTAGACTCGGCTGCAATTTTTCCAATTTGGTAATTGAGCTGGTTGACTTGGTGCTTTTGCAAAGATTCAGATGCGGTTGCTAATGCTTTGGCTGGCTGGTTGTCCTTTTCATACAAACTGATTAGTTTCTCATAAGTAAGCGGAGATCCACCCACCCCAACAGCTTTTTTATAGAACTGTTCAGCATCTTTATATCTTTTTGAATATTCTGCGATATGTCCGTTGGCGAGATATCCGTCTACTGGTGAAATAGCCAATAATTCATTGGCGTAATCGATTGCCTTCTTTTCACTTCCTCCTAAAATTCCCGGAAGTTGTAAATAATATTCTACCAATGCCCAACGAGTATCGATATGTTTTGGATCTAGTTTCGCAGCCAGCTCAAACTCTCTTTTGATATCGCCTATATAGGTAGATGCGAGAAGTTTATTAACTGATATAGCCTTCATTCCCAAGGCGCCACCGTATTTATAATGATAATTGGCATTGCTTTCCTCTTCTTGAACCAATGCTTTGTAGTACGTGAGGGCATCATCCCACTTTTTAGTGTGAATTGCAATATCTCCTAAATATTCTAATGTCTGTTTATCCTTTGGATTTTGTTTTAGATGGGTTTCAAAAATAGGTTTTGCCTGGGCAAATTTTTCCAGTTTGAAATATCCTTCTGCTCGTTGAAAGTCGTTTTGGGAAAAAGAGAAGATAGGAAAAAACAAAACAAGAATCAATCCCACACTCCATTTACGACGCATCCCGGCACTCCTAAATAACCAGGGGAAGGATTTAGAGAAACAAGAAAGTTTTAGGAATTGCAATTATGAATATTTTTCTTTTTACTGAACACTATTTTATCGTACACTCATTACTGAACACTGCTACTGAACACTGCTCACTTCCTTTTAGGGGGATATTTCTTTAATATTTTTTGAATAACCGAAAAATAGTAAATCTCTTTTTGCTGGGGTGTTGCTCGTTCCTTCATTTCACCATCTACTATGGCCTGCCAAATTAAATCGTTTTTTTCTACATCGATAAAATCCATTGTCAGTTGTTGATTGATTATTCTCCCGCCGATTGGGATACCACCACTTACTCCTACCCCAACATTTCCTCCACCGCCGCCGACGCCAATTCCAATAGAACTTCGCGAATTAGACACCGATTCTCGGGCAAAAAAGTTGATATGAAATTGCGGCGACTCACTTTTTACGAAACCTCGTTGTTGCATTAAACTGTCGGTAATCTGGATAATTCGTGTGTCATCCAACTTGCTCAAACCGGATTGGATAGAGGGATAAAAGTTATAAGAATTGTACTTCGAAAAATCCATATTCTTGTCGTAGTCCACACTTACTGTGGCTCCACAAGAAATTAGAAATATAGAAAGTATAAATATGCTTAGGAATCTCATTGCGATTGATATTTTCAATAAAAATACATAAAAAAGCACCGGTGAGTTTTGGAATCGTTATTCTTTAACAGTTCTCTCTGTTAAACATCCTTTGTCTTTTACCATTTCCACCAAGTATATGCCTGAGGAAAGGGTTTTATTTTGACTTTGGATGTCTCATAGCGGAAAGAAAAATTAGCCACGGAATAGATACCTGGCTTGGCAGGTAATTAATTCAGCATCTTCCAAAGCTTATCCTTCAACTCCGTCAAGCCCTGTTGGGCAACCGAGGAAATAAACAAGTACGGAATGTCTTTAAACTCTTTGTCTAGAATTGTTTTCATTTCGGCCTTCAACTCATCGTCGAGCATATCGCTTTTGCTGATGGCCAACAAGCGCTCTTTGTCCAAAAGTTGTGGATTATAGCGACGAAGTTCATCTACAAGGATTTCGTATTGCTCTTTAATATCGGGAGCATCGGCAGGAATTAAAAACAGTAAGGTAGAGTTACGTTCAATATGGCGTAAGAAACGATGACCAATTCCCTTGCCTTCTGCTGCGCCTTCAATTATTCCAGGAATATCGGCCATTACAAAAGTTTGGAAGTCACGGTATTCAACTATTCCGAGATTGGGTTTAAGAGTTGTGAATTCATAGTCGCCAATTGTGGGTTTGGCGGCAGTAATTACAGAGAGTAAGGTTGATTTCCCGGCATTTGGGAAGCCGACCAAGCCTACGTCGGCCAATATTTTAAGTTCGAGAATTATATCTAGTTCAACCCCTTCCTCTCCTGGCTGGGCAAAGCGTGGGGTTTGATTGGTAGCCGTTTTAAATTGGGCATTTCCCTGACCACCACGACCGCCCTTTACAATAACTCTTTCTTCGCCATCTTCCGTGAGCTCAAATAAAATTTCGTTGGTTTCGGCATCGCGAACTACGGTTCCAAGTGGCACTTCCACAAACACATCGGCACCATCGGCACCTGTGCTTGTTTGCTTCCCGCCGGCTTCTCCGTGTTCACCTCTAAAATGCTTCTTAAATTTAAGGTGATAAAGTGTCCATAAATTTTTGCTGGCTTTTATAATTACGTGACCACCCCGGCCCCCGTCACCACCGTCAGGTCCACCTTTGGGAACATACTTTTCTCGCCTTAAATGGCGACTTCCCTGCCCACCCTTTCCGGACGATACATGGACTTTTACGTAATCTACAAAATTGCCTTCGGTCACTGTTTGTTGTTGTTTGGGTTTATAGGGTAGTAATAGGTTACTACAAATTATCTATAACTTCACTTAAACGCTCGGTTATTTCTTCTATGGTACCTACGCCATTTACGCCGTAGTACATATCCTTTTTTTGGTAATATTCCTTGAGAATCTCGGTTTCATTGTAATAAACCTTAATTCTGTTTCTTATAATGTCTTCTTTGGCATCGTCTACTCTTCCGCTGGTTTTTCCGCGTTCTAGCAAGCGTTGGACCAAAACCTCATCATCGACTTCCAAAGCAACCATGGCATCTATTTGCGAATTCTTATCTTCCATCAAAAAACCTAAAACTTCTGCTTGAGCTTCGGTGCGGGGAAAACCGTCAAAAATAAATCCTTCAGCATCCGGATTTTTGTCCACTTCATTGCTCAACATATCGATTGTAATTTCATCTGGAACCAATTTCCCCTTATCCATAAACGACTTCGCCAACTTACCAAGGTCGGTATTGTTTTTTATGTTGTATCGGAACACATCGCCCGTGGATATATGGACTAAATTATACTTCTTTTTGAGGATATCGGCCTGAGTACCTTTTCCCGCACCGGGAGGGCCGAACAAAATAATATTGGTCATAAGTAAGGTTTAATAGTTGGAAAATGCAAAAATACAATTATATAAAGAGTAGGAATGGAATTATCCGCTTAAATTGATCAAAAGAATAAAGCTAATGGATTTTACTTCAGAATCTTTAAAGACTTCGCGTCTATTATATGTTCATCTACCAAAGAACCTAATGATTTCACAATTTTTAACTTTATATTTTATAATAAAGGAAGTAATCATCGATAAACCGGATTGAAAAAAGATGTATTTAGTTAATTAACCTTATCTGGACGGGCTTGGCAGCTATTATTTCGATATTTGTAAAAATAATCAAAAACTAATATAATATTACTATGAAAAAAACTTTACTATCACTAGCTTTAATAGCTGGATTTACCGCAATGAACGCCCAAGAAATAATTTTTGAGGATAGTTTCGAAACCTATGACGATTTTACAATTGCAGATTTTGGAGACTGGATTCAGATTGATGAAGACGGTGGAGAAACTTGGGGAGTAACAGAATTATCAGATTTAGGAGGCTTTCCAAATGAGAATTATATAGGTGCCGGAATTATATTCAATGCGGGCGTTATTGACCCAATTTTAATAGGATCGGAATATGATGCCAAAACTGGATCAAAAGGTCTGTACTTTTTTGCAAGTGGTGCAAACGGAACTAATTTTCCAAACGACGATTGGACAATAAGTCCACTAATTTCGTTG
>Ga0079223_10000354_pt1 | contig 22366 bp, 24 predicted proteins | sample Stecom2011_FD_75072 | JGI IMG/M metagenome (GOLD analysis project Ga0079223, IMG submission 75072) | Agricultural soil microbial communities from Utah to study Nitrogen management - Steer compost 2011 | ecosystem: Environmental > Terrestrial > Soil > Agricultural land | place: USA: Utah...
AAGTTTGTAAATATGTACAAGCATTGGATGGAGAATGTTCGCGACTGGAACATTTCTAGGCAATTATGGTGGGGACAACGAATTCCAGCATATTATTATGGAGACGATCAAGAGTACGTTGTTGCCGAAACCGCTGAGAAAGCACTTGATAAAGCTCGAGAGAAGTCGGGCAACGCTTCTTTACAACTACAAGATTTACGTCAAGAAGAAGATGTTTTGGATACGTGGTTCTCGTCAGGAATATGGCCGATTTCTGTTTTTAATGGAATTCTAGAGCCAGATAACGAGGAGATAAACTATTACTATCCAACCAATGATATTGTTACGGCACCAGAGATTTTATTCTTCTGGATTGCTAGAATGATTGTAGCTGGGTATTCTCTCCGAGATGAAAAGCCGTTTAATAATGTTTACCTAACGGGGATTGTTAGAGACAAACAACGAAGAAAGATGAGTAAGTCTTTAGGAAACTCACCAGATCCGTTGGAGCTTATTGAAAAATATGGAGCAGATGGCGTACGTGTAGGTATGTTATTAAGTTCTCCTGCAGGAAATGACTTGATGTTCGATGAAGAGCTATGTAAACAGGGCAGTGGCTTTGTAAATAAAATCTGGAATGCCTATAGACTGGTTTCCGGTTGGAAGATAGACGATGCATCCATTGATGAAAATTATGAAGAAATTGCAGACTTATCTATTCGTTGGTACGAGAGTAAATTTCAGTCTGTTTTACAAGAAATAGAATCTGATTTTGACACTTACCGTATCAGCGATGCATTGATGGATATGTATAAATTGGTATGGGATGACTTCTGCTCTTGGTTCTTAGAAATGGTAAAGCCGAACTTCGGAGCTACTATTTCTTCGGCAACGCACAAGAGAGTAGTGGCTTTATTTGAGGATAATCTACGTATTCTACATCCATTTATTCCATTTGCTACAGAAGAAATCTGGCATTTATTTGCCGATAGAACGCCAGAGGAGGCCTTGATCATCTCTACTTGGCCAGAGGCTAAGCCAGTAAATCAAGACTTGATTCACAACTTTAAGTATATGAAGGAAGTGGTTACTGCGGTACGATCTATACGTAAACAGCATAATATCTCTTTCCGAGATGCTTTGTCGTTGACGGTTATCAATCATGAGGAAACCTCGAAAGAGTTCGATTCGGTATTGATGAAAACAGTGAATTTAGATGCGATAATTTATGCAGATACTAAGCTGGAAGATGCACTGACTTTCCGAGTAAAATCCAACGAATATTTTATTCCTAGAGATGGTGCGGTGGATAAAGAAGAGGAGTTGAGAAAACTAAAGGACGAATTGAAGTATCAAACGGGCTTCTTAAGATCGGTTCAAGGGAAATTATCTAACGAGCGTTTTGTATCAAATGCTCCAGATCAGGTAGTGGAGGTAGAGCGTAAAAAAGAAGCGGATGCTTTGGCAAAGATAAAAACTTTAGAGAATAGCATCGAGGCATTGAAGTAGTCTAGTGGTGTGCAATTGTGCTATGTTAGTAAAAGTAAAGGCTGTAACCGAATTATTTTAAGTTTTTAAAATATTCGTTTGCGGCCTTTATATATTTTTCCATTGCTTCTTCACGACTTAATCCTTTCATCTGAAATAATGCGTTGGTTTTAAAAGCATTGATGAGTGGTTCTCGGCTGTTTGGGCTTTTTCCTTGACTTCCTGTAGCATGTTTATAATAAGCATATAACCTTAATAAAAAATCAGCAGGAAAGGTTTCTGTATGCTCGTTTACCTGCTTTACTGCTTTTTCGAAATCTTTTTCTAGTTGTGATTCGCTTGCCATGATTATTATTTTGCTATTATGGTTACTCCTCCTTTTACTTTTTGATTTAGAGCTACCTGAACTTTAGCATCTAGCGGTAGGTAAATGTCTACTCGCGAGCCAAACTTTATAAACCCGCTGTCTTCTGCTTAGATGGCTTGATCGCCTACCTTAGCATAGTTAACAATACGTCTAGCCATTGCGCCTGCTACTTGGCGAAATAGTACAGGACCAAATGTGGTGCTGTTTACTACAACGGTAGTGCGTTCGTTTTCTTCAGAAGATTTAGGATGCCAAGCAACCAAGTATTTCCCTGGATGGTATTTAGAGTAGATCACTTCGCCACTTACCGGGTATCGGGTAACGTGAACATTTATCGGGGACATAAAAATAGAAACCTGAATTCTTTTACCATTAAAAAACTCAGGCTCAAATACCTCTTCAATTACCACCACTTTTCCATCTACCGATGCCAATACTTCTTCATCGGAAAGAATAAATTTTCTTTTTGGATTTCTAAAGAATTGCAATACCAAAACAAGTACTACCAAGCTAGCAACCAATAAAATGTTCTTAAGGAATACAATGCTAACAAACTTGTCCACTATTAAGCTTATAATAATACAAGACAATAGTGTGATCAGAATAATTTTATGTCCTTCTCTGTGAAACATAGTCTAAATAACGAAATATAAATATGCATAAATAAATGGACTGGTGTATATTATACTATCAAGTCTGTCGTACATACCACCATGTCCTGGCATAATCTTTCCGCTGTCCTTCACTCCAGCTCTTCGCTTAAGCTTAGACTGCACCAAGTCGCCGATTGTGCCTAAAGTACTAGCCATCATAGCTATTATAATCCAATTTGCTATGGTGATGCCTGGGTATACTTTATATGCTATAATTATGCTAACCAATACTGCACCTACTAATCCTCCTATAAAGCCTTCTACACTTTTCTTTGGCGAAACGCTCGGGAAAAGTTTTCTTTTTCCAAACTTCATACCTATTAAATAAGCAAAACTATCGTTGGCCCATATCAATAAGAATATGCAAACCAATAAAACGGGACTGTATTCTATGTTTGCATTAGCGTAAGCTATTTTTGCCATAAAGAAAAATCCGCCGATCAAATATAGCAAGCTAAACCCGTATTGATAAAGCAAATTGTTTTTTACTTGTATGGACTTAAATAGATGATAGGTCAATACTATATTAAAAACACAGCTAGCAATTAGCATAACTGGCGCAAATATAGCGTCCTTTTCAATATAAAGGAACACAAAGCTGATAATTAGTAGCAGGTAGGGTAGGTAACTTTTATTTTGGATGAGGTTTAAGAACTCTCGTAGCGTGATTATACTTAAGAATCCAATTATGGCTAAGCTCCAAGTTCTATCTATAAATAAGGTAGATAAAATGAGGAGTACGTATAGTATCCCAGATAGTGAGCGTACAAGTAAGTCTCCCATTCTATAAGTCTTCCAATAATATGAGGTATACGTTTTTGTTAGAATTTCCATAGGTCATAAAGTCATCCTTTATCTTATTCCCAAAGTAACGTATGGTGGTTATATCTACTGGAATTCCGTTTTTGCTTTCCATTTTTATTATCCGCATACCATCGCTTATGTTTCCTACAATTTGACTGGTAGTGGCGAATATAACTATGTCTTTTGGGAGCTCCCAGAGTTTCCTTCCTTTAAGCTGATTGGATGAAAGCAGGATAGAACCTTTGTCGGATACAAGAGATTCGCAAGTGGTTAGCATAAAGGATGTATTCTCGCTGTTGGTTTTGAAACTTAGATTGTAGTCATCGAATTTTTGAGAAAGCTTTTTGTTCAAGCAACAAACCTCTGTTTCGTACCAATCGTTCTCTAATAAAATATTGTCTAAAGCTTCCGAGACCTCCTTCATGTCTTCGCAGTACAAAAACTTCCCACCATTTTCACAGAAGTTTTTTACGAACTCTTCATCCATAGGTAGCTTTTCCTCAGGAAAGTGTTTGCTTACCTCAGGTTTGGGAGAAGGGGATTCCTTTTTTTTCCTTCTAGGATTTAAAAGTCTTCTGAATAGACTCATTCGAAAAGTTTGAAGCGTTCTATTATAGTTAATATCCAAATATACGGATTCTTAACGAACTAAAAAGTAACATCCTTTTAAGAGATGTTACTTTTTAGTTAATTAAGAGGTAATATAGCTTCTTTACTCTTCCTCCTTTGGATCGATATTTTGTTCCGGCTGGATATTTTCTTCTTTTTGAATCGGAGTTTCTTCTTTGCTTTCTACTTCTGCTGTTTTGCTTTTGGCATCTTTTAGAAGTTTGTCTTCTCTTTCCTGTCTCTTTGCTTCATAGGCAGGAATTCCGAAAATACGCTCTAAGCTTTCTTTGAAAATCACTTCTTTTTCTAGGAGTTCATCTGCCAAAGCAGTTAGCTCCTCTCTGTGTTCTTCTAGAATTTGAATAGCTCTTTGGTATTGCGTTTCTATGATTATAGAAATTTCTTCGTCTATACTCTCTGCCGTTCGTTCGCTATAAGGTTTGGTAAAGTTATATTCGGATTGACCGGAAGAGTCGTAATAGGTTATATTACCTATTTTCTCATTAAGGCCGTATACTGTTACAATAGCTCTAGCCTGTTTGGTTACTTTCTCCAAGTCGTTTAATGCTCCGGTAGAAATTCTTCCAAAGATTATTTGCTCTGCAGCACGCCCAGCTAAGGTTGCACACATTTCGTCTAACAATTGATCGGTATGTACCAAAGAACGTTCTTCTGGTAAGTACCATGCGGCACCTAGGGATTGACCTCTCGGTACGATAGTAACTTTTACCAATGGCGATGCATGTTCTAGCATCCAGCTAACGGTAGCATGGCCTGCTTCGTGGAATGCAATGGTTCGCTTTTCTTCTGGTGTAATGATTTTGTTTTTCTTCTCCAGTCCACCAACAATTCTATCTACCGCATCCAAGAAGTCTTGCTTCTCTACTGCAGATTTGTTTTTACGAGCGGCTATAAGTGCAGCTTCGTTACAAACGTTTGCAATATCGGCACCAGAAAACCCTGGTGTTTGTTTGGCTAAAAAATCCACATCTACCGTTTCGTTAACTTTCAACGGTCTTACGTGTACCTTGAAGATTGCTCTTCGTTCACGAATATCTGGTAGGTCTACATATATCTGTCTGTCGAAACGTCCAGCACGCATAAGCGCTTTATCTAGAACATCGGCACGGTTGGTAGCAGCCAATACAATAACATTGGAGTTGGTATCGAATCCATCCATCTCTGTTAGGAGTTGGTTCAGGGTGTTTTCTCGTTCGTCATTAGATCCCGAGAAGTTGCTTTTTCCTCTTGCACGGCCTATAGCGTCTATCTCATCGATAAAGATAATAGCTGGTGCTTTTTCTTTAGCTTGTTTAAATAGGTCTCGTACTCTAGAAGCACCAACACCCACAAACATTTCTACGAAGTCGGATCCTGATAGGGAATAAAATGGCACTTTTGCCTCTCCTGCTACAGCTCTTGCCAATAGGGTTTTACCTGTTCCTGGAGGTCCTACCAGTAGTGCACCTTTAGGGATTTTCCCACCAAGAGCGGTATATCTGCCTGGGTTTCTAAGGAACTCCACTATTTCTTCTACTTCTTCTTTTGCGCCTTCTAGTCCTGCAACATCCTTAAAGGTTGTTTTTATATCGGTGTTTTCATCAAAAAGCTTTGCTTTGGATTTTCCTATATTGAAAATCTTACCACCAGCACCGCCAGCGCCACCTCCAGACATTCTTCGCATGATGAAAATCCAAATGGCGATAATGATAATGAAGGGTAAAAAGGATATAAGAAGATCGCCAAATACATTGGTGTCGGTTTTCCATTCTACTGGGGTGGTTAAGCCTTTGTCCTCTTTGATTTGGTTTATGCTGTTCTCAAAGTTCTGTAAATCACCAAATTCAAATTGATAACTAGGGTCACCAGGATTCGGGGCGATAAATTTATCGCCTGCATTTTCTCTATGTTCTTCTTTTTCTTTTGCTTCGGGAGTTAAATAAACCTCGGCTTTTTTCTTATTAATTATTTCAATTCGCTCTACATCGCCTTGTGCTAAGTATTTTTCGAATTCTGCTTGAGTAGTTTTGGAAGGTTGAGTCCATTTATTACCTCCAAAAATATTAATACCGATAAACAACATAATTAGAGCAGCCCATATCCAATAAGTATTGAATTTAGGCTTCTTAGGTTGTATCTTCTTGTTGTTATTTGCCATGTGGCTTATGTTTTAATTTTAATATGATGATTCAATCTTAATGGATTTCGCGTCGCCCCAAAGTCCTTCTATATCGTAGAAGTCACGAGTATCTGGCTGAAAAATATGAACTACAACGCTTACATAATCTATAAGCACCCATTTTGCATTGGAGGTAGCTTCTATATGCCAAGGCTTTTCTTTCATGCCTCTGCTAACGGTCTTTAGTATTGCTCCTTCTATAGCGTTTACTTGCGTGCTGGAGTTTCCAGTGCAGAACACAAAGTAATCACATACTGTGTTTTCGATATCTCTAAGATCTAAAATCTCTATATCTTTACCTTTTATATCTTCGATACCCTGAACTATTAAACTTATCAGGTGGTCGTTATCTTTATTGTTTTCTGTCATTAATTTTTAATTTAAGCAAAGTTATTATTTTTTTGCATGTAGGGAGCCTTTTAGGCAAACATAATACGCTAAAAGACAAATATGAAACTAATCAAACTCAATGCCATCGATTCTACCAATACTTTTTTGAGTGAATTGTCAAGGATCAGCACTATAGAAAACCCTACAGTTGTGCTGACAGATAACCAAACTGCTGGTCGTGGACAACGAGGTAGTGCTTGGTTTTCTGAACCAGGTAAAAGCTTGTCTATGAGTATATACCTGAGGCCTAAACAACTCTTGGCGCAAGATCAGTTTTATCTATCTATGCTGGTTTCTTTGTCTGTTCAAAAAGTTTTAAAAGATTTTGAAGTGCCAAAAATTACTGTAAAATGGCCTAACGACATTCTGTCACATTCCAAAAAGTTAGTAGGCATCCTTATTGAAAATACGATTAAACAAGGAGAAATATCGGCCAGTATCATTGGAATTGGAGTGAATGTGAATACCAGACTGGTAAAAAGTTTGCCTAAGCTTGGATCTATGTACACACAAACCAACAAGAATTTTGTAATAGAAGAGGTGGCTAAGAGGATTGCAGAGGATTTGGTTCCAAAAATAGAGAACTTATCCCAAGAGAATTATGCAGATTTAAAAGATGCTTATGAGCATCAGCTGTTCCGAAAAGATGAAGTGTCTACTTTTATCGATAAAAATAACCAGCCTTTTTCTGGAATAATTCGTGGGGTAACAGATATTGGCGAGTTGCAAATTGAAACTTCCTTAGAAAATACCATGCGGTTATATTGGCCTAAGGAAGTTTCTCTTCAGTATTAAATTTAAGACAGAGTAGCCATATTGTCTGTCAATGTGTCTAAAAATCGGCTGATAGGATTCTTTATCATCATCGCCATCATCGCATTAAACTCTCCTTCAAATTGTAGGAATGCGGTGGTTTTGCTTTCTGATATTTCCTCTAGGTCTGCAGTAAGAGTAAATGGAAGTTTTTCACTAATTGCTCCAAGCACTACTTTATCTGGATTGGATACATCTTTTATTTCTAGAGCTATATTGGGTAGACCTTTTAGGCCAAACACAAAAGCATTGTCTCTAATTACTTCAAACTTCGCTCTGTCTTCTGGCATGAGTTGTTCATAGTTCTCAACCTTTTGCAAGAACTTATGAAGCGCTTCTTTGGATAAATTAACCTCTACTTTTTTACTGTTTAGTTCCATTTTTCTTAATCTTTATTAATATCCCACGTATCGGGCTGTTTGCTCCATTGGGATAGGATGTTGGATTCTTCTTCGGAAATATAATTAGATTTCTCTGCTTGTATTAAAAGATTGGTGTAATTGCTGAGGGTATATAAATCTATTTCAGCATTTTTGAAATTTTCTTCTGCTTCAGGGAAACCATACGAAAATATAGCAAATACTCCTTTTATTTTTGCACCGTGGTTTTTTAGTGCTTTTACTGCTTTTAAACTGCTGTTTCCTGTACTTATCAAGTCTTCTATCACCACTACTTTACTATTAGGATCAAGGTGACCTTCTATTTGATTTTGTCTGCCATGTTTTTTTGGCTCTGGTCTAACATAACAAAAAGGTAGGTTTAGATAATCTGCTACAAGTGCGCCAATTCCAATAGCACCAGTTGCTACACCAACAATGGCGTCAGGTTTGCCCAATTCATCTTCAATTTGTCTGGCGAGTTGTTCGCGTAAATAGTTGCGAATGATTGGGTGCGATAGGGTAATTCGATTGTCGCAATAAATTGGCGATTTCCAACCGGAAGCCCATGTAAAAGGTTTTTGTGGTTGTAATTTAATTGCATTAATTTGCAGTAGTAAGCTGGCAGTCTTTTGAGCTGTCTCCTTATTTAAAATCATACAACGATGTATAAAGTGTTTATTAAAGATATTCCGATTATTCTTTCAACGGAAATGAATATTGGGAAGCAATATACAGCTATTCCCTTAAAGGACATAGAATTTAAAAAGCTAATTAAAGATATTCAGAAAGGCAAGCTGGAATATGTAAACCTGTACCATCCAGACGAGGCTATGTTGGAAACACTTCTGCTGGAGAAGCTACCTGTGGTTACGGCTGCTGGTGGTTTGGTATCTAATTCGCGGAAGGAGTTTCTTTTTATAAAAAGGAACAAACGTTGGGACTTGCCAAAAGGTAGAGTGGAGAAAAAGGAGAAATTAGAGGATGCCGCCATCCGCGAGGTAGAAGAGGAGACAGGGATTAAGGAATTGGTTTTGGGTGATTTAATAACCAAAACCTACCACGTGTTTAAACGAAATAAAAAGTGGAAGCTTAAAGTAACATATTGGTATGCCATGCACTCTGACTATAAAGGAGAGTTAGTGCCACAAGAAGAGGAAGGGATAAAGAAAGTGCGTTGGAAGAATTTTGAGCAATCACAACGTGCTTTAAAAAACACGTATGAAAATGTGAAACTGCTTTTTCCAAAAGAATATTTATTGTTTCATCCCAAGGATAAAAAGAAATATAAGAAGCATTCCTGATTTATATTGAGCAAGAAACGGCCAAAACTAAAAAAGCTCCTGATGAATTTTCATCAGGAGCTTTTTTAGTTATTCTTAAAAGGATATTTAGCCATTCATGGTAGCTAAAAACTCTTCGTTGTTTTTGGTTTGTTTTATTCTTTGATGGATGAATTCTATCGCTTCTACAGGATTCATATCCGATAGGTATTTGCGCAAGATCCACATGCGTTGCAATTCATTTTCATCTAATAGTAAATCGTCGCGTCGTGTGCTAGATGCCATCAGGTCAATAGCAGGGAATATACGACGGTTAGAGATTCTTCTATCCAATTGTAGCTCCATGTTTCCTGTTCCTTTGAACTCTTCGAAAATAACTTCGTCCATCTTCGAGCCGGTTTCTATAAGTGCGGTAGCGATAATGCTTAGTGATCCGCCGTTTTCAATTTTTCTAGCTGCACCAAAGAATCGCTTTGGTTTGTGTAGTGCATTGGCGTCTACACCACCACTTAGTATTTTACCACTAGCTGGCTGTACCGTGTTGTATGCACGCGCAAGACGAGTGATGGAGTCCAATAGAATGACCACATCGTGTCCAGATTCTACCAAACGCTTGGCTTTTTCTAGAACAATATTTGCAACGCGTACGTGTTCTGTTGCTTCCTTGTCGAAAGTAGATGCAATTACTTCGCTGTTTACATTTCTTTGCATATCGGTCACCTCTTCTGGACGTTCGTCTATAAGTAGGATGATTTGATATACTTCTGGATGGTTAGCAGCAATACCGTTGGCTATATCCTTGAGTAGCATGGTTTTACCTGTTTTAGGTTGTGCTACAATCATGCCTCGTTGTCCTTTCCCAATAGGGGAGAATAAATCTACAATACGAGTGGATATAGTGCTCTGTCTTTCCGCAATTCTAAATCTTTCGTTCGGGAATAATGGTGTTAGGTGTTCAAAGGCAATTCTGTCACGAATTTTTTCCGGAGATAGACCATTGATCTTTACTACTTTAATAAGAGGGAAGTATTTTTCTCCATCTTTTGGTGGACGAACTTCGCCTAATACGGTGTCTCCTGTTTTTAAGCCGAAAAGTCGAATTTGTGATTGCGATACGTATATATCATCTGGAGAGGATAAGTAGTTGTAGTCGCTGGAGCGTAAAAAGCCATAGCCATCTTGCATTATATCTAAAACACCTTCACTTTCGATGATACCATCAAACTCATAATCTGGCTCGCGGTAGCGATTGCCACGGTCGCGATTGCTTCGTTTGTCCTGTTTATCGTTATTCTGTTCTCTCGAATTGCTTTTCTGTCCGCGTGCTGGTCGGTTATCTTGCTTGGCAGGCTTTGGCGTGTGTTGCGGTTTGGTTTTCTCCGAACTAGAGTCTTTTGTTGGTTTAGCTTCGTGTTTTTTGCTTGACTCTTTGCTTCTTGCAGGTTTTGTTGGTTTAGCTTCGTGTCTTTTACTTGACTCTTTGCTTCTAGAAGGTTTTGTTTCTTTCTTTTTGTTGGAAGTGGTTTCCTCGCTAGTACGCTGCGTTTTGTGCTCCGCTTGCTTGTGCCTGGTGTTGTCTGCTTGTTCATTTTCTTTGGAAGCAGTTTTCTCTTTCTTAACAGGAGATTCTTTAACAACAGCTTTTACCGACTGAGGGTTTGCTGCTTGAAAATCAAGGATTTGGTATACCAAATCTAATTTTCTATAGCTTCTGAACTTTGGAATACCAAGAGTTTTGGCAAGTTCCTGAAGCTCAGGAAGTTTTTTGGCTTTTAATTCTGAAATTTCGAACATGTATGTTATTGGTTGTGAATTATTTTAAACTATATAGGGATTTGCATATCAAAAATAGATTGCTTTGTTCTATTCTAAAAATAACAAGTTTGTGATACTGATATAATAATATGAATGTGAATAAGTTGCAAGCAACTCAACTGAAGATAGTTATACTCTACAAGTGCAATAATACAACTTATTTATTTGAAAATACATTTTTTCCTAAAAAAAGAAAAGGCTATTTTTGTATAAAACAAATTTATACCATTTAATAATGATACAACGAATCCAAACCATCTATCTACTAATAGTCACTTTGCTTATGTTGGCATTATATTTTTGGTTTCCACAAATCACTACTATAGAAGGAGAAATTGTTTTGGATAAAATGGACTTGTGGGTAATATTTCCTATATTCGCATCTGTATTATTAGCGATTATATCCATATTTAAATATAAGAACCGTCAGACGCAATTCGTTTTGAATCGCTTAAACAGTTTGATCATATTCATATTACTGGGAGTTTTCGTGTATAGACCACTAATGGTATCTGGAGAAACGCAGGTTTCTGAGAAGGGTATTGGGCTTTTTTTTCCTATTATTTCTATCGTGTTTTTAGTGCTGGCCAATAAGGCCATTAAAAAGGACGAGAGGCTCGTAAAATCTGTGGATCGTTTACGTTAAACTATATCTTAGTATATTAGTGCAAAACTCTTCTGTTAATATGCCAATAACAGAAGGGTTTTCTTTTTTATCGCTTCCATTCGATTACTTCCAAATTCTTAATGTTACTTTTATCTATCTCAAAACGTAGCATCGTACGTACTTTATGAATACCACTTTTACCTGCAGCACCAGGATTCATGTGTAGTATTTGTCGCTTTTTATCGGACATTACCTTTAGTATATGAGAGTGACCAGAGATAAATAGTTTTGGCTTTTCTGTATCTAAGTGTTTTGTTACACCAGCCGAATATCGTCCAGGATAGCCTCCTATGTGGATCATCCATACTTTTACATCTTCTACCATAAAGCATTGTATTTCTGGGTAGGCAGATCGTATTTCATGATTGTCTATATTGCCATATACGGCTCGTAGGGGTTTAATAGCCTCTATTGCTTCGGTTACTTTTATATCGCCTATATCGCCAGCATGCCACACTTCATCTACGGTTTGAACATACTTTAAAATAGCATCGTCTATATGGCTATGTGTGTCACTAAGCAATAGTATTTTGGTCATAAATAATCTTCGGTTATAGTTATCTGGCTAATATCTACAGGTAAAACAATATTGTAGAGAGGCGTTTTGTATATTTGCTTTTTCAAAAATACAGGATTCTTTGCGATATTTTCTGGAAATAAGTTATAATGGTGGCGCGTATCATGGTTGGCAGATACAACCAGATGCTCTTTCTGTTCAAGAGGTAGTACAGAATCGACTGTCTGTTTCCTTACAACAATCTATAGAAGTAGTGGGAGCAGGTAGAACCGATGCGGGAGTGCATGCAAAACAAATGTATATGCATTTTGATAGCGATAAGGAACTGGAAAATTTGTCAAAAATTGCATTTCGATTGAACGCTTTTTTGCCTCGAGATATCGCATCTCATAGTTTGGTGCGTGTACCTAATACTGCACATGCTAGATTTGATGCGCTATACAGAGAATACCATTATTTAATCGCTTTGCACAAAGATCCATTTTCACAGGATTTTGCGATGGATTTGCGTTCTATAAAACTTGATATAGATGCGATGCAATTGGCATCTGATAAATTATTGAGTCATACCAATTATGAATGTTTTTCAAGATCGAAAACCAATGTGAAGACGTATGAATGTACTATAATAAAAGCAGAATGGATACGTGAAAATGGATTTTTACGCTTTGAGGTGACAGCCAATAGATTTTTGAGAAACATGGTGAGAGCGATGGTAGGTACTCTTATAGATGTAGGTAGGGGAAGGGTTAGTCAGAATGAATTCGAGACTATACTGCATAGTAATAATAGGTGTAAAGCAGGAACTTCTGCGCCAGCACATGGGTTGTATTTAAACCGAATAATCTATCCAAAAGAAATTATAAGTTAAATGAAAGACGTAGGAAAAGCATTTGATTTTAAGTTGTTCCGGAGGTTGCTACAATATGCTAAAAACTATAGGTTAGTTTTTTATTTTGTAGCTTTCGTTGCAATTGCTATATCCGGTATTGCCATCTTGCGTCCATATCTTTTAAAACTGACTATTGACGGGCCTATAGCAGGAAAAGACCCAAGTCTTTTGTTGACTTTCATACTGCTCATGATTGGGGCTTTGTTGTTGGAGGTAGTCTTCCAATTAGCCTTTATCTTTTATGCAAACTGGTTAGGACAAAACGTGATTCGAGATATTCGAAACGATTTGTTTAAGCGAATGCTAAACTTCAAAATGAAGTATTTTGATCGCAGTTCGGTAGGTCGATTAACCACGCGAACCGTAAACGACATAGAAACCATTTCAAGTATTTTTAGTGAAGGACTCTTTGTGATTATTAGCGACCTATTGAAAATGCTTGTAGTTGCTGGGTTTATGCTGTTCCAAAGCTGGCAGCTAAGCCTTATCGTATTCGCTATTATGCCATTTATACTCTACGCCACAAGGCTGTTTCAGCGCGCTATGAAAGTAGCTTTTGAGGAAGTGCGCAATCAGGTGGCAAACCTAAACTCTTTTGTGCAAGAGCGTATTACAGGTATGAAAATAGTACAGCTTTTTACTAGAGAAAAAGAGGAGTATGAGACTTTCAATAAAATAAATGAAAAGCATAAAAAAGCATGGATTAAAACGGTTTGGTATAACTCTATTTTCTTCCCGATTGCTGAGTTATCTTCCAGTATTGCACTTGGTCTTGTGGTATGGTATGGAGGTCTAAACGCACTAGAAGGAGGTGTAGTTACATTGGGTATAATAACCGCTTTTATAGACTTAACGCAGATTTTATTCCGCCCATTAAGGCAAATTGCAGATAAGTTTAATACCCTACAGATGGGAATGGTAGCTGCAAATAGAGTTTTTGCTATTCTAGATACCGAAGCAAGTATTCCCGATACTGGCACCAAAGTGCTAGGACGTGCAACAGGAGAAATAGTCTTTGACGATGTTTACTTTGGTTACGACGATGAAACGATGGTGCTGAAAGGCGTTAGCTTTAAGGTGCAACCAGGAGAAACAATGGCTATTGTTGGTGCTACTGGTGCAGGAAAGACCACTATCATTAACTTGCTTTCTAGGTTTTATGAAATCAACGGAGGAGAAATTCTAATAAATGATATCTCGGTAAAAGACTACACCTTAGCATCTTTACGAAAAGAGATTGCAGTGGTACTTCAGGATGTTATGCTATTTGCCGATTCCATCTTGAATAATATCACATTAAACAATCCAGAAATAACCGAAGAGGAAGTACATAGAGCTGCAGAAGCTATTGGAGTTTCGGGATTTATAGAGAGTTTACCAGGGGGATATCATTATAATGTAAAAGAGCGTGGAAGTATGTTGTCTTCTGGGCAGCGCCAATTGATTTCTTTCTTACGAGCTTATGTGAATAAACCTAGTGTCTTGATTTTAGATGAAGCAACTTCATCGGTAGACTCTTATTCCGAAGAGCTTATCCAAACGGCAACGGATAGGATAACAAAAGGAAGGACTTCTATTGTTATTGCGCATAGGCTTGCCACTATTCAGAAAGCCGATAAGATTTTGGTTATGAATGCTGGGAAAGTAGTGGAAATAGGTTCGCACGATGCGCTTCTCAAAAAAGAAGACAGTTATTACAGAAAACTATTCGAGGTGCAATTCCAAGCGGAGGTCTAGCTAGAAATTACTCTATGAAGTTTAAATCGCGATCCACAATGCTTTTTAGATCGGTAAGCGTATCATATATAACAAAATCTCCATTTCGAAAATAAGAAATATGGCCATTCTCTTCCGATACCACCAAACAAACCGCATCTGTTTCTTCGGATATTCCCATAGCGGCACGGTGTCGCAGACCAAATCGTAAAGGAATACTTCTATTTTCCGATAGAGGCAGAATCACACGTGTAGCCGATATTTTATCTCCCTCAATAATTATAGCTCCATCGTGTAATGGACTGTTGTTATAGAATATACTTTCTATTATAGGTTGGTTTACCGCAATATCCATGCTGTCGCCAGTAGTCTTTACAAACTCCAAGCTTTCGTTTCGTTTTATTACAATTAATGCGCCAGTGTTGGTGCTGGATAGCTTTTTACAAGTATCTACTAAAATAGGACTGATAGTGCTTTTAAAACCCTCCTCTTTGGAGAAAAGATTAAAATACCGCTGTTTCATCCTAGAGGTAAAGTTCGTAGTTCCTACAACTAGAAGGAAGCGACGTATCTCTTGTTGGAAAACCACAATCAAAGCAAACATTCCTACTCCTAGAAACCCACCTAATATTTTGCTGAAGAGCTCCATTTCTAAAAGCTCCGTCAGCATCCATACCACATATAGAATTACTATTCCTATAAAAATCTGTATAGCTGCTGTACCTTTTAGTAGTTTGTAGACGTTGAATAATAGCAAAGCCACTAGAACGATGTCTATAATGTCGATTATTCTAATGTTTAAAAAATCCAAGGCGCAAGAGGTTTCTGATTAATTAAATTATTACGTAAAACTATACAATTTAGCCGAATGATGGTAGCTCTTGTAAAATACTAATACACTCCATGGCTTCTTTTACATCGTGGACTCTAACAATATTGGTGCCACGCTCCAAGGCGATGGTGTGCAATACTGTAGTTCCATTAAGCGCTTCGGAAGGTTCAATGTTTAGAGTTTTATAGATCATCGACTTTCTAGAAACACCTGTTAAAATAGGAACGTCTAACGTTTTAAATACTTCTAATTGATCTAATAGCTCATAGTTTTGCTCTCTGGTTTTTGCGAAACCAAAACCTAGATCAATGACCACATCGTCGATGCCCAAAGCACGAGCTTGAGCTATACGTTCTGTAAAGTAGTGATAAATATCGGTTATCAAATTTTTATACACTGTGTTCTCAGGATCCTGCATAGTTTGTGGCGTGCCTCGCATGTGCATCATTATATAAGGCACTTTTAATTTGGCTACCGTTTCCAACATGTTTTTATCCAATAGTCCTGCCGAGATATCATTTATCATAGCCGCCCCATGTAAAATAGCTTCTTTCGCTACCTTACTTCTGTAAGTATCGATGGAAATAATCGCATTTGGAAATCTTTTTAAAATAGCTTCTACCGCTGGCAAAACACGTCGTAATTCCTCTTCTTCAGTTACTGGTTTTGCGCTTGGTCTAGAGCTATATCCTCCTATATCAAGAAAAGTTGCGCCATCGTCTAGCATCTGCGATACTAAGCGTAAAATAGAGTCGATATCTTTAGGTTTTTCTCCGTCGTAAAAAGAGTCGGGAGTGGTATTTATAACACCCATTACTTTTGGTGTGTTAAAATCTATTAGTGTACCTTTGCAGTTAAGTGATTTCAATTTTATATATTGCTTTATTCAAGCGAAATTTACATATAATTTAATAGTTACATGCAAAAAACCTCCAAACAATACGATACGGTTATAGCTACATGTCGCCAATTATTTCGTTCCAAAATGCAAGACTACGGTTGTGCTTGGCGAATTTTAAGACTTCCGTCGCTTACCGATCAGATATTTATTAAAGCCCAACGTATACGTGGACTACAAGAAAACAAGGAGCAACGTGTAAAAGAAAATCAGGATGTGGAGTTTATAGGAATAATAAACTATTCGGTAATGGCCCTTATCCAAATTGAATTAGGAGTAGCCGAGCAGCCAGATTTAGATAGTCAAAAAGCAGCAGACCTTTACGATAAACATGTGCAAATTGCTAAAGAGCTTATGGAGAATAAAAACCATGACTATGGAGAAGCATGGCGGGATTTGCGTGTTAGCTCTTTAACCGATTTGATATTGCAAAAGCTATATCGCGTAAAACAAATCGAAGATAATAAAGGGAAAACTATCGTATCCGAAGGTATAGATGCCAATTACCAAGACATTATAAACTATGCGGTATTTGCACTGATACATATAGGAGAAGAGAAAGAGAAGAATTAATAATAAAAACAATAATTAAATGCGTTGGATTGTTCAAATAGCTAGAGTAATAGTAGGATTGCTATTTATTATTAGTGGGTTAATCAAGTTAAATGACCCTATGGGGTTTGCTTTTAAACTAGGGGATTACTTTGACCCTAATGTGCTAAACTTAACTTTCTTAATACCTTATGCCCTGACGCTGGCTGTTATTATTGTCATTTTTGAGGTGCTTATTGGTCTTATGTTACTACTAGGAGTGGCACGTAGGTTCACATTATGGAGTTTGATTGGGATGATTCTCTTCTTTACCTTCCTGACCTTTTACTCCGCCTATTTTAATAAAGTTACCGACTGTGGATGCTTTGGCGATGCGATTCCACTTACACCTTGGCAGTCTTTCTACAAAGACGTAGCGCTTCTAGTATTAATCGCAATCCTATATATAGGAAGAGTATACATACAACCTATTTTAAATAAGAGAGTTAGAGCTTTTGCGGTGTTCTTAAGTATTGTGTTGTCCATGGCTATGGCCTATTATGTGCTGGATAACCTGCCTATAGTTGATTTTAGAGCCTACAAGATTGGTGCTAACATCCAAGAAGGAATGGAATATCCAGAAGATGCTGAAGAGGCTGTGTATAATTATCATTGGTGGTTTAATATAGAAGGAGAGGAGAAGGTAATAACCACACAAGGAAGCTATCCGGAGGTGGATGGAGAGTTCTTGCGTGTAGATACAGAACAGGTGTCGGAAGGTTATGAGCCGCCTATTCTCGATTTCTCTATAGAAAAAGACGGCGAAGATTACACTGGCGAGTTCTTAAATACCCCTAAGTTAGTAATGATTGTGGCCTACAATTTAGATCTGGCAAATGACGTGGGTATGTCCAAGTTAAGCGATATGGCAAAAGAAGCGCGTAGCCATGGCTATGAGGTCATTGGAATGTCTGCTTCTAGCGAAGAAAAAGCAGCTTCGGTAAAAGAAGAGTTTGACTTGCCTTTTGACTTTTATTTCTGCGATGAGACGGCTTTAAAAACCATAGTCCGTAGTGTGCCTGGAGTTGTAGTGCTACACGAAGGTACTATTGTAGATAAACAGCATTGGAGCAATCTGAGAAAATTGGACTTTAAAACTAAAAATTAAGTGGGAAGCTATTTGTTGAAAAATATAGGGTATGCTTCCTTGACACTTTTTGGGGTGGTAACCGTTGTTTTTCTTCTTTTTGCTGTCCTTCCTGGGGATCCAGCTAGAATGATGCTAGGACAGAACCAAACGCCTGAGCAACTGGCAAATGTGAAAAAGAAATATGGGTTTGATTTGCCAATAAGGAAACAGTATGTTTATTACTTGAATGATCTATCCATTATTTCCTTACACAGTAAAAGCCTAGAGGATTATACTTATCTGGAAGAAGGGAAGTATCAATACAAACACTTATTCGAAACCTCCTCTGTAAATTGGGTCCTAAAAACACCTTATCTAAGAGAGTCTTTTCAAAAAAACAATAAACCGGTAACAGAGATTGTTGCAGAAACATTACCGAATACTTTTTTGCTTGCCGTAGTGGCGATATGTATCGCATTGGTGCTCGGAATACTATTGGGAATAATTTCGGTGCTTACAAAAGACAGTTGGATAGATGTGGGCATTCAGCTCATCAGCACATTAGGAATGAGTATTCCTTCGTTTTTTAGCGCGGTATTGTTTGCTTGGATTTTTGGGTATGTACTACACGAATATACCAACTTGCCCATATCTGGAAGCTTGTATGAAGTAGATGATTTTGGAGAAGGAAAATATATTCAGTGGCGGAACTTAATATTGCCAGCTGTCGTATTGGGAATTCGCCCGCTGGCAGTAGTTAGTCAGTTGATGCGGAATTCTTTATTGGAGGTGATGAATCAAGACTATATCCGTACTGCTTTTGCAAAAGGGTTAGGCATGCGGGCCGTATTGCTAAAACACGCTTTACGGAATGCTTTAAATCCTGTTATAACTGCATTATCTGGTTGGTTTGCATCTATGTTGGCAGGCGCTGTTTTTGTGGAGTACATCTTCGGATGGAATGGTTTAGGAAAAGAAATTGTAGAGGCATTAAACACCTTGGATTTACCCGTAATTATGGGTGCTGTTTTGGTGATTGCTACTATGTTTATAATTATAAATATTTTGGTCGATAGCTTGTATGTATGGCTAGACCCTAAAATTAAATTGAATTGATTATGCGAAAGAAAATTGTTGCAGGAAACTGGAAGATGAACCAAAATAAGGCAGAAGCAGTTGCTTTTATAGAAGCTTTGGCTACTAAAGAAAAACCAGAAGGCGTTCAAATGATGCTTGCTCCATCGTATGTGGTATTAGATGCTTGTAGCCAAGCTGCTAGTGAGGATTTAATCCTTGCTGCACAAAATATAAGTCAGCATGATAATGGCGCTTATACAGGAGAAGTTTCGGCAGATATGCTAAAAAGTATCGGAGTACAAACGGTGCTGATCGGCCATAGCGAACGCCGTTCTATCTATGGTGAGAATCATAAGATATTAGCGGAAAAAGTAAAGCAGGCAGCATCTCATAATATGCAAATTGTATTTTGTGTAGGAGAAAGTTTGGAGGATCGAGAAGCTGGAAAAGCGGAGGAAACAGTAAAGAAGCAGTTAGTGGATAGTTTATTCTTTCTTAGCAGTACACAAATGAAGAATGTTATTATTGCTTATGAACCTGTTTGGGCAATCGGGACCGGAAAGACTGCAAGTCCAGAACAAGCGCAAGAAGTTCACGCATATATTAGACAGTTGTTAGTAGATAAGTATGATGCAGCTACAGCAGAAGGAGTTTCTGTTTTGTACGGTGGAAGTGTAAATACTTCAAATGCAAAAGAATTATTTGCAAAAAAGGACGTAGATGGCGGACTTGTTGGCGGTGCTTCCCTTAAAGTGGATAGTTTCGTAGAGCTTTTACACGCATTTTAGTTTTTTTATATGAAAGACACGTATATAGAATATAACTTTAAAGTATTTCCGCCAGTACCTGGCGTAGAGATACTAATGGCAGAGTTGAGCTATTTAAACTTCGATAGCTTTGAGGAAGTAGAGGGTGGCTTAATGGCGTATATCCTAAAAGAAGAATGGAAGGAGAATATTTTAGAAGAAGTTCGAATCCTTCAGAATCCAGAGTTTGAAATTACTTGGGAGCAAAAAGAGTTTAAGCAGGTAAATTGGAACGAAGAATGGGAAAAGAACTTCAATCCAATCCTTATAAACGATGTATGTTATGTGCGTGCGCCGTTTCATACAGAGAAAGACGTGGCTTATGATATAATTATCGAGCCTAAAATGTCGTTTGGTACCGGACATCACGAAACTACTTATATGATGCTAGAGTATGTGCTTAGCACAGATTTAAAGGATAAAACTATCTTGGATATGGGGTGTGGCACTTCCGTTTTAGCTATTCTTGCTAGTAAAAGAGGAGCAAAAAAAGCCGATGCCATAGATTTTGACAGTTGGTGCTACGAGAATAGTCTGGAGAATATTGAGGCGAATAACTGTAAGAATATCGATGTCTACGAAGGAGCAGTAGAGGTTTTAGACACTCTTTCGTCTAAAAATAGTCCTAAATATGATGTCATCTTAGCCAATATAAATCGAAATGTTCTGTTAGAAGATATACCAAGCTATCTAAAGCATCTTAAAAATGGTGGAGAATTATACGTAAGCGGTTTTTATAAGGAGGATTTACATCTTATTCAAGAGAAAGCAGCTTCGGCGCAAGCCACTTTTGTAGACAACAAAGAGCGCAATAATTGGATAGCAGCTAGATTTAAAAAATAGAATAGATATGTCCATTAAGAAAAAGAGAGTAGAAGAGGCACAAGAAAAAGTAACGGATACACACGAACTGATTCTATGGAACGATGAGGTAAATACCTTCGATTATGTGATCGATGTTTTGATTCGTGTGTGTGAACATGACCCAATTCAAGCAGAACAATGTGCTTTGCTTACTCATTATAAAGGAAAATGCAGTATTCGTTCAGGAAGTTTGGAAGAGATGAGTAGTCTGTGCTTGAGTCTATTAGATGCAAATCTAAGTGCTGAGGTGAATTAATTCAAATTCTTTGCTTGGATATTGTTTTGTTAGTAATAATAACATTGCTATATTTGCATCGCAATCAACAAGAACGGCCTCGTGGCGCAACTGAATAGCGCATCTGATTACGGCTCAGAAGGTTGCAGGTTTGAATCCTGCCGAGGTCACAAGATTAAAACGCAATTATCTGTATAGCAGGTGGTTGCGTTTCTTTTTTAGGTGTATCTAGTCCATCATTAGTCCTCATCACTATTTTTAATGGGTTCTTTACAGAAATTTGAATTGTCTTTTTATAGGTTGCGAAACAGATGAAAAAAGCCCTTTTCACTTTTGCAAATAAATAGGTTTGTTTGTATGTGGAGTAACTAGGTTAAAACAATATTATCTTTGCTAGATCTTTTTTAAATCTATAACTCGAGTTTAGTATTCGCATGGAATTCCTTCTTACAGAGCTTAGCAATCTATCTGTTTGTCGAGGTTTATTATATCAATTACTGTATTGACTTGACTTTCTAATTTAAACATTAGTTGTGTTCTCTATGGACTCTCGTTTGTCAATGTTTTAGCTTCAGTTATTTAAGCATGATTAAAAGTACGTCTGTTCCATCCAAAAGCAATTGCGCGTTACTCATCCAAATGCACTTCTATAGTGCCAAATTGCCAGCCAATTCTTTTAGTCTAATTTCTGACAGCTTTGCTGCGTATGCTGCATTGCTGGAACGTACTACCGCATTAATATAGTTTAACTGTGCAGCTCTAAACTCTATGGTGGGGATGGTTCCTATATTATATTTCGCAATAGTAATATCCAAATTTTCCTTTGCAATATCCTCGTTTCGTACCTCCAATTCCATCAAGTTCAAATTGGTCTGATACGTTTGGTAAGCAGTTGATATTTGAGTCAATAGGCTTTGGGTTTGTTGCTCAATCCACAATTCAGAATTTTCTATTTCAATTTCGGCTATTTTTTTATTTCGTTTTTTATTGAGCCCATCAAAAAGATTTAGTCTGGCTGTAAAGCCAAAATTGAAACCTCGCGACTGATTACTGGTCGAAAACCCTAAACTCGATTCTGAATCGTGAAACAAGTAGCCTGCCTGTGCACTAATGCTAGGCAGACGGTCGCCCTTATTTTGCTTTAGCTCAAGTTCGGCTATTTTTTTATTTATTAATTGTGTCTGTAATTGCGGGTTTTGCGCTTTAGCTTTCTCTTCTAAAGTTATGAGATCTAAGCTTCTATCGATAGCAATCAGATCCACAACACTAAAATCTGTCTTTATCTCCCTTCCAATAATTTCATTCAAACGGGTTTTAGTGTTTTTAAACAGCTCCTGTTGTCTATAATACTGGGTTTGATCTGTATTTTCATCCACTTGCGCATTCAATAGCTCTAATTTTGAAGCTTTCCCAATATTAAACCGATTATTGGCAAGCTCTACTCT
>Ga0079223_10000356_pt1 | contig 22327 bp, 18 predicted proteins | sample Stecom2011_FD_75072 | JGI IMG/M metagenome (GOLD analysis project Ga0079223, IMG submission 75072) | Agricultural soil microbial communities from Utah to study Nitrogen management - Steer compost 2011 | ecosystem: Environmental > Terrestrial > Soil > Agricultural land | place: USA: Utah...
GACAATAAAGATTTTTTAGTGTGTTGAATGTTACCACCAAGACCTACGTTGTTAGTTTATTTTCTATATTTATCTTTTCAAAACTTATGATTTACCGGATCTTCAATAATCGTTGGGTTACTTTTGGTGTTGCATTCATAATCTGTGCGGTGGTGTTTTATAACGCCAACAAGTTCTTTCATGAGCTAAAGGAAAACGAAACCTCAAAAATGGAGATTTGGGCTGCCGCTCTGCAAGAATTACAGCGGGTAGACATTGATAGCGAAAACATAAGCCCTACAGCTTTTAATGTATTACTTAGCAACAACTCTACCCCTATGCTTTTGTATAATCATGATAACGACACTTATGACGTACAAAACATATCTAGTAGAAAAACCAACACTAGAGAAAAGTTAGATAAACTTCGAGATAAATTTGAGTTAGAAAACGATCCTATTGAGGTACGTGTAGGAAATGTACTCTACCAAAGAATATATTACGGGAACTCTCCTTTGCTAAACAAGTTAAAATACTACCCATTACTTTTGATTCTTGTTTTCATTCTTTTTTTCATCGCTTTATATTTCTTTTTCATGACCTCCAAATCCTCAGAACAAAACAAGCTTTGGGCAGGGATGGCCAAAGAAACAGCACACCAAATAGGCACGCCGCTTTCCTCTTTGATGGCATGGATTGAAATGTTGAAATCGGAAAATGCAAACCCAGAGTACATCCAAGAAATGGAAAAAGACGTAGCACGATTAACCACCATAACAGAAAGATTTAGCAAAATAGGTTCCTTGCCAAACCTCAGCGATACAGATATAGTTGCAGAGACACAAAAGAATCTAGATTACCTACAAGAGCGCACTTCGAAACTAATAGAATACCATGTAGATTTACCCGACAAGCCCATCTTTATCCCATTAAACGAAGAGCTATATAGCTGGACCTTAGAAAATTTAATTAAGAACAGTATTGATGCTATGAGAGGAAAAGGCGATATTTACATTTCTATTGAGGAGGGCGCGCAGGATGTTTCAATTTTTGTTCGAGATTCTGGTAAAGGAATCCCTAAGCGAATGCAAAAATCTATTTTCAATCCTGGTTATACCACTAAAAAAAGAGGTTGGGGCTTAGGATTATCTTTAAGCAAAAGAATTATAGAGGAATACCATCGTGGAAAGATTCGCGTTCTACATAGCAGCCCAAATGGAACTACGATGCAAATAACCTTACAAACGGATAGGAAGAAATGAAGACAACAGAGTACACTATACATGTAGCAGAGCTAAAGAACAATTGCCCTGAATGCTATAGTAGCGATGGTCTTGTTTTGAGTTTTACTCAAAAGGAAAAAGAAAATGCTTGGCTACGAAAAGCAGAGAAAGACTTGGAAGTTATTTTGTTTTGCCATACCTGCAAAACCCGTATATTTCCTGTTAGATGGGACGAGCATATAGAGCGAGTGTACGACTATTATCAAAAACTTGTTACTCCTAGATCGACACGGACTCATTATAAAAAACGCTTTTGGCTGACTTTGAGTATCGGCTTGGTCGCAATTATAGGAGCTTTAGCATGGTTTGGCTATAATATGATGAGCTAGTTATCTTCGATTATAGTTAATAATATCACACTATTTTTCACTGATTCATTGATACATAAAAAGTCCGTTTTACTTTTAAAAGCAAAACGGACTTTCCAATTAAGTCACTTTCTGAAAGCAGGTTATAATTCGTTATAAGCCTTATTTATCTTTGCTGCTATTTCTTGAAACTCTTCGGGCGAGACCTCTACTTTTATATCAAAACGAGTATCGTGCATTTTGTTTAGTGGAATAAGATGCACATGTACGTGTGGCACTTCTAACCCAATAACAGACATGCCAATACGTTTACAAGGAATTGCTTTTTCTAGTGCCAAAGCTACTTTTCTAGAAAACGCCATCAAATCCATATATGTTTGTTCGTCTAAATCGAATAGCTTGTCCACTTCTACTTTAGGAATGCATAAAGTATGTCCTTTAGTATTGGGCTGAATATCTAGAAAGGCTAGAAAATCTTCTGTCTCCGCCACTTTATAGGACGGCAATTCTCCTGAGATTATTTTTGAAAAAATGCTTGCCATAATTTACCCTCTTGAAATTTCGATTACCTCAAACTTCACCACGCCATTGGGAACTTGAATCTCTACCTCATCGCCTACTTGTTTCCCTAATAAGCCTTTACCAATTGGAGAATCCACAGAAATCTTTCCATTCTGTAAATTTGCTTCGCTTTGCGCAACAAGCTTATAGGTCATTTCCTTTCCATTTCCTAAGTTCTTAATCACCACATTGGAATGTATTAACACCTTGGAAGTGTCTAACTGTGTTTCATCTATAAGACGTGCAGTAGCTAGGGTTTCTTCCATTTTGGCGATACGCAACTCCAACAGAGCTTGCGCCTCTTTGGCAGCGTCATATTCTACATTCTCACTCAAATCTCCTTTTTCGCGTGCTTCACCAATAGCTTGTGATGCTTTAGGGCGCTCTACATCTTTAAGGTAGTTAAGATCTTCCCTTAACTTTCGCAATCCCTCTTCGCTGTAATACGATACTTTACTCATAACATCGATTTTATTCTACATAATTATTTTTATCTCTCTTGTTTGCTTTCTTATATTATAATTCGTTCCCACTTGTACAAATGTATACGAAAGGCTTTCTTTAGAAAAACCCTTATATAAGCACAATATAAGCACAGGGGTATAAGAACTGGAAACCGCTTCATTTGTTAACAAAAGTGCTAACATCAAGAGTTTCAGCATATAAAAAACAAAAAATCCCACAATTGTTTTGGGACATAAGATTATCAAATATACTAAATATTTGGTTCTAATCATTATTTTTGCTTTATCTTATATAAAAAACACCTTCTTATGCGTTACTTAATTATTTCTATATTATTCTTGTTAGCTATATCTTGTAGCAGTGACGACACGAAGAATTATAATAATCCCTATCTAATCCCTACGCCTGTAAACCTGCAACTGAATCTGAATTTACCACAGTACAATCAGTTAAAATATCCAGGAAACCACGTCACCATCTATCACCAAGGAATTAAGGGAATTGTGGTCTATGCCTTGAACACAGATTTATATATAGCGCACGAACTTAGCGACCCAAACCACCTCCCAAACGATTGCTCCACCATGACTATTGAGGGAGCTGTAGCAAGCTGCCCGTGTACGGATGACGATAATTCCTATGATTTAATTACTGGACAACATGCTACTTCTAAAGAAAAATATCCCATGCTACAGTATAGAGCAAAAAGAGAAGGGAATGTTATTAGAGTGTATAATTAAAAAGCCTTGCCGTATCTGTTGGCAAGGCTTTTAAAATTATATAGATAGCAGTGCATCAGTTAAAACAAAATAGTCACTCCTACTAAGAAGTTTATCCCAGCTTGCGGATAATAACCTGCTCCTTCCACAGTACTTATCTGTCCTGGATTGGAATAGTCATCTTCGTAAGTGTAATAGAATCCGTTGGACTCGTACTTTTTATTAAATAGGTTGTTTACCAAACCACTGAAGGTGATGCTCTTGGCAAAAACACCTGGCTCCCATTTGTAGCTAAGCTGTAAATCGTGAACGAAATAAGCATCTAGTTTTGAAACTGCAGTTTCCACATTACTCATATACTGCCTGCCTACATACTTGGACAAGAAGCCTATATTTAAATTGTTTATCGGCTCGTACAAGAACATATTACTAGCTACTACTGACGGAGAAAAAGACAACTCTGTATCTCCGAAATCCACCAATTCTCCATCCCATTCTGTTACAAAATCTTTATTTTTATTGCTGCTAAAAGTAGCATTTGCCATCCAAGCAAACTTTGAAGAGAACTGATACGCAGCATCTAACTCAAGTCCTGCTCTATAACTTTTACCGCTGCTAGTACGAAGTGGGCGTCCCATATCGTCTAAATCTCCCGTAAGAATCAATTGGTTTTTATAGGACATATAGTATAGATTAGAACTCAAACTAAACTTCTTTCCATTGTATCGCCAACCTAATTCAAAGTCATCCAGTGATTCGGCATCTTCTATGTTTTCTTCAAAATCTTGTCTATTAGGCTCTCTATGTGCTTTCGCATAAGAGAAGTAAAGCTGATTTGCTTGTGATGCTTGGTAGGATAAACCTGCTTTAGGATTGAAGAACGAGAAACTTTTATCTACATCTAACTCCACAATACTAGAGCTTAGCCCTTTGGTTTCATAGCTTACAAACCTACCTTGAACATCGGCAAAGGCTTTCCACTTTTCATTTATACTGTAATTTGCTTTCGCAAAAACGGTTACTTCTGTTTTAGTTGCATCGTTAAAATAATAGCGATCGCCTTTAGAAGTTCCTGCAGCATGTTCTGCCCAGATTACCTCGCCAAAGTGATCTCCTGTATAGTTACTATAAAACCCACCTGCTGTAATTAACCAATCAGTATTTTTATACTCCACATTTGAGCTTATTACATAGTAATCGTTATCTAACCAGCGACGTCTTATCAAATCCGTCCTATCTACCAACTCTCCATTTACTTCGTATGGGGTCATTCCATAAGTTGAAAACTTATCATTTTCCTTATACTGCTCAAAATAGCCCAAACCTTTGGTATAGTTTAGTGAAACGTTGGTGCTCCAAGTATGATTTATACGTTGGTTCCAGTGGAATTGATAATGGTCTTGCTTGTAATTATCTGTTTCATCCTCATAGAACTTGATGTTACCATTTGCATCCGTATACATTCCTGCACTATTGAAAGTACGGTCGGTTTTCATTGTCTCTGCATCCACCCCATTCCATGCCTGATACGTCTGCTGATCGCCACCAAACATAATTGCCTTTAATAAAGTTTTATCTGTGATGTACGCACCATGTAGATAGTAGGAGGTTAAGTCGGAAAAAGCACGATCTATATAGCCGTCGGATTTAATTTTGGACAATCTACCGGCCATCTCAAAACGATCGTCTATTAATCCTGTACTGAACTTTGCGGTATGTTTCCAAGTATTAAACGATCCAAAAGAGTTCGCTATGGATGCATACGGATCGGGGGAAATAGCATCGGTTTGCAGATTGATACTCGCTCCAAATGCCCCTGAACCATTCGTTGATGTTCCTACGCCACGCTGTAACTGCAATCCTTCTACAGAAGAAGTGAAGTCGGGCATATTCACCCAAAACGTTCCTTGACTTTCTGCGTCATTATATGGAATTCCATTTAGCGTAACGTTGATGCGTGTAGCATCGGTTCCTCTTACCCGAATTCCTGTATACCCTACGCCAGCGCCAGCATCGGTAGTTGTAACTACAGAGGGAAGGAAGTTCATCATAATAGGTAAGTCCTGTCCTAGATTTCGCTTGGCCAATTCTTCATCGTCCATATTACTATGGGTTATTGGCGAGTCGGCATCAACCCGTACGCCACGGACCAGCACCTCTTCTAAAGCTTGAGAATTAGTAAACATTATTATATCCAACTGGATATCCTTGTTCACGTCTATTATTGACGTTTGCGTTTTGTAGCCTAACGCACTAAACTCTAATTTGTAATTACCTTTTGGCAAACTAAATTTGTAATTCCCCTGATAGTCGGTTACCGCACCATAGTTTTGATGTTTTGCCATAACATGGACTCCTAAAATGGGATCTCCATATTCGTCGGTTACATGTCCAGAAACCTTATAATTCTGGGCAAAAATCGCAGAAACTGCAAAGAAAAAAAGATTGAAAAGAATTTGTTTTTTCATTCGTAAAAAGATTTAGTACGAATAAAAAGGGGCTATTATTCTAATAGTTTTAATTATTTATAATTAGCCAATAATATGCATAAAAAAACCTTTAGACATCTAATATCTAAAGGGTTGCATATTATACCAAAAACCGCGAATCCTTTCGCAGTTTTTTCATTTCCCTTAGCAGCATTACCTGCCCAGGTTCATTGGGTATCATCTCAGCCATCAGATTTAACCGATAAGCACCCCTTTATTGAGAATGGTACAAACATATTACATTTTCCATATGTTTCCTAACACTTTTGTCCGATAAATAAATAAGGTGAGAAGATTGTCTGCCGACAGCTGATTGCTGATTTTTAAAAATCTTCGTTAAAAGAATTTCCTTTATAAGTTTTTCACTTGCTATTGTGTAGATTTATGCTTTTGCTATGATGAAAAAATCGCATACTAAATTTCCTTTTAAAATAATTATAAGCTATATCGCCATCAGTTTTCTTGCTGTGGCGGTAGTATATATATTATTTATGGAGTTTAGGAATCTTACCAAAACAAACGAACAGGAAAGCCAAATGCGTTTTATTGAGGCAGGCACCCTAATAAACCATGTGTATGAGGTAGATAGCTATTCGCGCATTGCACTATTAACCTTCTCCGACTCCGACTACGAACTATATAAAGCTAAAGCAGATTCTTTGTTTGAGCAGATAGAAGAGCTAAAACAACACACTCAAAACGAGCAACAACAAACGCAATTAGATAGTATAAAAATCCTTATTAAAGGAAAAGACAATACCATAGAGCAACTTCGTTTCCTAAAAACCACCTATAATAAAGACACCTCCTTAGACGATATTCTTGAAGAGTTTAAAAAGCTTGAGAATTCTATGGGCAAAATTACTTTGGATAATTTTGTTAATGATCCCACTCGATTAAGTGCCGAGGAACGTGCTAATTATATGGCATACATCAATTTTTTAAACGCTACCACCGACTCCGAAGAGCAGATCTCTACAGATATAGTACAGTCCACCTTGGAGGCAACGCGCTATATTGTGTCGGAAACCAAGAGGGTTAACTCCAGAACACGAAAACAATTAGAAGAAAAAGAGAATGAGTTGATCAACACGGAATTAAATTTATCTAGTCAACTTAGAAAACTTATTATAGCCTTCGATACGGAAGCGACAAAACTTCAATTGGAAAATGAAGAAAAAAAAGAAGCGAGCTATAAAAGAACCTTACGAACTCTTAGTATTTCAGGATTTATAGGTTTGATTTTAATAATCTTTTTTATCTACCTAACGGTAACCGATTTTTTTAAAGCAGAGCGATTTAAGAAGAGTTTACAAATAGCAAAATCCTACTCCGACTCCTTGGTTAAAAGTCGCGAACAACTACTAAATACGGTAAGTCACGATTTAAAAACCCCCTTACATAGTCTCTTAGGTTTCTCACAACTATTAGAGAAATCCGAACTAGATAAGCAGCAGTCCTATTACGTTTCTCAATTAAGCACGAGTGCCAATTATGCCAACAAACTTGTGGAGGATTTATTGGACTACTCCCGTTTAGATGCAGGATCGGTAACGCTTAATGAGGCGCGTTTTTGCCTGAGCGATTTAGTGGAGAACATCGCTAATTCTAACTATGCTATCTATGCCAACAAGGATATTGAATTAAAAGTGGATATGGCTTCAGAAATAACAGATGTATGGTTTTTAAGCGACCCCATACGTTTACAACAAGTTTTAAATAACTTGATAAGCAATGCGTTTAAATTTACCGAACGCGGCGAAGTGAAAATAGAAGTTACGCCATTGCAAAGGAAAGAGGATTTACATTGGATTCAAATAGCAATAATCGATACTGGAATAGGAATTCCAGAAGATAAAACAGAAAGTATTTACGATGAATTTGCACAAGCTGGCACCACAACACATTCGCAGTTTTCTGGCTCGGGATTAGGCTTAACTATAACCAAAAAGCTTATCTCTTTACTAAATGGAAGTTTAGAGCTAGAGAGTACCTTAGGAAAAGGAAGCAGCTTTATATGTAAGATTCCTTTAAAATTAAGCCCTCAACAAAAACAAGGAAATAAAGATACTATTCAAAATCTAAGAGTTCCAAAAAACGCATTGGTTTTCGATGATGACCCGACCATGTTGGCATTGCTAAAAGAATTACTTGCTAGTGTAGGCGTTCAAGTAAAGAGCTACACGAATTATAAAGATGTAGATGCGCAATCCTTGGAATATGATTTTGTACTGACAGATATTCAAATGCCAGGAGTAAACGGTTTTGAAATCTTAGAGCTTCTTCAAGAAAAAGGTAGTTTAAACTACAAGGAACAGCCAATTATAGCTATGACTGGGAAAACAGACTTAGCTACTAAATCTTATACAGAACTGGGCTTTGCTGATGTATTAACCAAACCATTCTCATTAAATTTACTTATAGAAACGCTGCAGAACTATTTCCCGCAATGGAAAGTAAAACTAGGAAAAACATCCCAATCGGAAGAGAGTGATAATGAGAAAACTGAATTGTACTCCTTATCACAACTAGAAGCATTTCTGGATTCACAAGAAGCTATAGAAGAGATTCTAGAAGTATTTAAAACGGAAACAAGAAATAATATGAGTTTGCTAAAAACAGCAATAGACCGTTTAGATTACGACAGCATACAACATGTGGCTCATAAAATGAAAACCATGGCGAAACAAATCGAGGTAAAAAGTGTCCTACCTATCCTCTATGATTTAGATTCTCCAATAGTAAATGAAATTCCGACCAACAGATTACTAGAAAAGTTTGAACAACTAGAAGTGCAATACTCTTTGCTCTTTCAAGCTATGCAAAAAGACTAGTATTTATCCTCTAAGCCGTATTGCTTTAGTTTGTTATACAGTGTTTTTCTAGCGATATTGAGCAGTTTTGCAGCTTCCGATTTATTGTTGTTTGTTTTCTCTAAAGCTTGAATAATAGATTGCTTTTCATGTTCCTCTTTAGACAGCATCACTTCGGTAGATTTTTTTTGTGAAACCCCGTGTTGCACCTCTCTAGGGATAACTTCTAGCGGAATAAATGAGTTGGTGGTCAGCAAAACCGCTCTTCTTATAATATTACGCAACTCTCTAAGGTTATTCGGCCAAGAGTAATTATAAAATACACTCTGTGCTTCTGCGTCTAATCCTAGCACTTCTTTATTCAAGTTTTTATTGGCCTCTTGCAAGAAGAAATCAACAAACAGAATCAAGTCTTCTTTTCGTTCTCGCAACGGTGGTATTTCTATAGAGAACTCGTTAAGTCTATGGTATAAATCTTCTCTAAAACGTCCTTCTTCTACTGCTTGTAGCAAATCTTCGTTTGTAGCAGAAACAATACGGACGTCTACTTCAATTTCGGTGTTACCCCCTACTGGTTTAATTTTTCGCTCCTGAAGTGCGCGAAGCAATTGCATTTGATTTTGATAGGATAGGTTTCCTACTTCATCAAGAAAGAGTGTGCCGCCATCTGCAGCTTGAAAATGGCCTTTCTTATCATTTACCGCACCTGTAAAACTGCCCTTTATATGTCCGAAAAATTCACTAGCGGCTATTTCTTCCGGAATTGCACCACAATCTACCGCTATAAAAGGACCGTTTTTTCGTTTGCTATTTTCGTGAATTGTTTTTGCAGCAACTTCTTTCCCTGTTCCGCTTTCGCCTTCTATAAGCACACACATTTCGGTAGGCGCCACAAGTCGCAAGTGCTGATTAAACTCGGTAGAAGCAGCGCTATTTCCTAAAACAACATCCGTATTGTTTGACTGCGATTTCAATTTAGATTGGGGTGGGACTTTAGTGCCAACAGGAGTTTCAGATTTGGTTTTACCTAACTGTTTAGCAACGGTCTCTTGCATTGCTTGATTCAAAACCATGAGCAACTCTTCTGGTCGGAAAGGTTTAGAAATATAATCTGCTGCACCTCGCTTAATGGCCTCTACTGCGGTAGTAACATCCGCATAGCTAGTCATAAGAATGGTAGGAGTTGGAGGCGTTTTCGTTCGAGCAATCTTAAGCAGTTCCATCCCCGAATCATCTGGTAATTTCAGGTCAGTAATCAACAAATCAAAATCTGAGTCCATTAAGAGTTCTCTCCCTCGCTTACCAGAAGTAACCAAAGAAACGTCAAATTGTTTTCTTTCTAAAAAACGCTGTAGCATTGTTCCAAATGCCAGATCATCCTCTACTATTAATATTTTATTTCCCATAGCTTAGCTTGCTCGTAAAAATACAAATTATACTATAGAAGTCTTTAGCTATAGAATAAAAAAAGTGGGCGCCTTTTGGACGCCCACTTTGGAGTATTTGAAAACTTGGCTTTTAATAAAGCTTAGTCTTTAATCCACTCCCCCTTTATTATATATGTGGTTAACTCTTGTGTTTTCTGCTTTGTTATCTGCCAGACATATAGAAATATTCGTTCCACAAAAACACTTGTTGAGCAAACAACTCAAACTCCTAGGCTACACGCCTCATTGTCAATGCATTAAGCGCGCATCGCTTTTAAAAAATTATATTTAATAATGTATAAAAGAATGTATACTGTATCTTTTTTACACAGTTCAGTGTAACCCTATATACAGAATCTAGAAAATAAAACAACAGAAGAGTTGGTTGGTGACTTTATTAAACGGTCAACGCAAATAGTTTATCGATATAAGAAATGGCAAATTCTAAACGCTGTTCTTCATTGCCCTTTACTATGATATAAGGAAGATTACTTTCGATTAATTTTTGTTCAAACAATGCAAACATCTTTTCTCTATCTTTTGGTCTATCTCTCATGCCATCTGCTTCCCACGGAACATCCACATAGGTAAGGATGTATAAGTCGTAAGTGTTTTCACTAGCAGATTTAGAAATAGCCTTTGGACATTCACCAAAGTAATGCTCCGCATAGACCTGAAGTTCCAAGAGGTTCGTATCACAAAACAAGAGCGTATTGGCGGTGTTTAACAAAGCGTTTTCTGCCTTCATTTGTCCTTTTGCTATAAGGCTTAACTCCTTATAGTATACTATCTCTTCCCCTGGCACAAAGGTTTTGCTTTCCAGAAATGTACGCATATATTCTGGAACCCAATTCGTATGGTAATAGGAAGCCAACTGTTTTGATAAAGTTGTCTTACCAGTAGATTCCGGTCCATATAGTACCACCCTAATTATATCGCTATCTCTTTGTTCAAACTCTTTTTCCATGCTAGGTATCCTTTATAAGCAATGATAGTAAAAATAAGATATTGAATACTGGTGAAAGTAAGACCTTTATAGAAGTATAGAGGTATTGAAATTATATCTCCTACTATCCAATAAATCCAATTCTCGATCTTTCTCTTTGCCATTAGCCACATACCTACGAAGAAAATGCCAGTGGTAAACATATCTACGTATGCTGTCCAAGAATCCAAATATTCAAACCACCAATAAACCGCATATACGAAACCTATTGCTGCGATAAAAAGAAAAAAAGAAATGCTGTGTTCTTTTTTGGTTGTAGCGCTTATGGGCAGCACTTTTGTAGTTCCTTCTGTAGTTCTTGTCCAAAGGTACCACCCTATGATACTCATTGTAAAGTAATATCCATTGATAAGCATATCGCCCAGCAAAGTCCATTTAAACAGTAAGTACACAAAAATGGCAGTGCTTATCATTCCCGTAGGAAACACCCAAATATTATTCTCTTTAGAAAACCATACAGATAGAAATCCGAAAAAGACAGCTATTACTTCTAGCCATATATCTATGGTTTCGTAACCACTATATTGAGAAAACAAGAACTGAAAAACCTCATTCATTAAAAGCAGTATTTCTATAGACCTTCCATAGATTTTTTAGAAAGCTATTTTAAAAATCAAGCAAATTTACAGAAGTTTTTAGGATGAAGCAGCTATAATTGGAGATACATACGAACATGCAAAGTCTTCAAACTCTAAAAAGAACACTTCGTATCTCTGTGTTTCCCCTTTAAACTGCAGGGTAGCAGTAGTCTCTGAGCTACCTAGATCAAAATCATGTATATCTATATGATTCAAAAAACTCACTCCTTTGGTAGAAAAAGATTTATATATAGCTTCTTTTGCAGCCCAGACCAAAGAAAGTTTTCTAATAATAGCGTCGTCATTTGCTAAGGTGCGATATTCTCGAATAGGCGTGAACTTATTGGCGATTCTCAATATTTTTTCCTGTTGTTTTTCTATATCTACCCCTCTACAAATATCGCCTACTAAAACTGCTGCAAAATTGTGAGAATGAGAAATAGTAATGCATTTTCCATCGCTAAGAGAAGGTTTCCCTGAGTTTTCATAAAGCAAATCAGAATCCGAGTATCCGAACTCTTTTAATAGATGTCGCACAGCCAAATAGCCTTTCTTATGCACTAGACTTTTCATATTGTTCAATCTTTCGATAGACTCTGAAGTAAGTTCCACCCCATCATACAACCGATCTACACTCTCTTCAATATGCCACAGCAATAACCTGCTGTCTTCTCCAATTGTTATAGTTTTATAAATCGCCATATAGTTTTCTAAATAATGCCTACTTTTGCAATGTGTTTGTGAACAAATAATCGCAAAACAAAAATAAATTAATCCATTCAAATATAGTAATATGTCTACGAAAACCTCACCTTACATCGCTTATAAAGTAAAAGATATCTCCTTAGCAGATTGGGGGAGAAGAGAAATTGAACTAGCAGAAGCCGAGATGCCAGGATTGATGGCAATACGTGAAGAATACAAAGAAGAACAACCATTAAAAGGCGCAAGAATAGCAGGGTGTTTACACATGACTATTCAAACCGCTGTACTTATAGAAACACTCGTAGCCCTTGGAGCAGACGTTACCTGGAGTTCATGTAATATCTTCTCTACGCAGGATCATGCCGCTGCGGCTATTGCTGCTGCAGGAATACCTGTTTATGCTTGGAAAGGGATGACCGAAGAGGAGTTCGATTGGTGTATTGAGCAAACCCTATTTTTTGGGGAAGACCGAAAGCCTCTAAACCTAATTTTGGATGACGGTGGAGACCTTACCAATATGGTATTAGATCAGTTTCCAGAGCTTACCGATGGAATCAAAGGTATATCTGAAGAAACTACTACTGGCGTACACAGATTATACGAGCGAGTGAAAAACGGCACTCTACCAATGCCAGCAATAAACGTTAACGACAGCGTAACCAAGTCTAAGTTTGACAACAAGTATGGCTGTAAAGAAAGCGCTGTAGATGCGATTCGTCGTGCTACGGATCTCATGCTTGCAGGTAAGCGCGTAGTGGTTTGTGGATACGGAGACGTAGGGAAAGGAACAGCTGCCTCGTTTAAAGGAGCAGGCTCGATTGTAACCGTTACCGAAATTGATCCCATTTGTGCGCTACAAGCTGCAATGGACGGATTTGAAGTTAAGCAACTGGAGACAGTAGTAGGGAATGCCGATATTGTAATTACTACTACTGGAAATAAAGATATCGTTCGCGGAGAGCATTTTGAAGCGATGAAAGATAAAACCGTAGTTTGTAACATCGGTCATTTCGACAACGAAATTGACGTAGCTTGGTTAAACACAAATCATGGCGACAGCAAAGTGGAAATCAAACCCCAAGTGGATAAGTATACCATCGATGGTAAAGATATTATCCTACTAGCAGAAGGTAGACTGGTAAACTTAGGATGCGCTACGGGTCACCCTAGCTTTGTAATGAGCAACTCCTTTACCAACCAAACTCTTGCACAAATAGAGCTGTGGAACCACACAGAGAACTACGGAAATGATGTGTATATGCTACCTAAACACTTAGATGAGAAAGTAGCTATGTTACACCTTGAGAAAATCGGTGTAGAGCTAACTAAGCTTTCTGAAGATCAAGCTAAATATATTGGTGTAAATGTAGAAGGACCTTTTAAGTCAGATCATTACCGCTACTAAAAACCAGCAATAAAGTTAGAGTTAAAATCAAGGCTCAAGTCTGGAGACTTGAGCCTTTTTGTTTTATTTTTTATAGATTATTAAATCTATCAGAAAACAACTAAGAACCTCTTAAAGTTTCTAATTGCTTTACTGCTGTAAATATGGAAAACCTAGCCATAGCCTCTTTACTATCCTTAAGATTATAAAAACAGATGTATAAAGCTTAAAAACCTCCATGTTTTAAATACATGGAGGTTTTGTTTTGATTATAAAAAAGTAGTTTCTTACTTAACTGCCATCATGGTTTTTGTATTTTGGAACATAGCATGATTTAGCATTAATACTCCTTCTTCTTGTGAGGTCATCGCATCGATTTCGATGGTTTGATTTGGAAGGTGTACTAAGTACTTCCCATCTTCAAAGGAGCTGAGTTTAATGTTTTCACCATCTTTTACAGCATACCAAGCTTGCTCTTCTACGTTGTAGTTAAGCTCAAGTGCATCGCCCTTTTTAGGACCATCGATTACCGCCATTTGCATTTTATTCTTCATAGCTCTCATTTCAATTAGGTTCCCTTCGTGCTCGATGGTTTGGACTTCCATATCTCCTTCGTTCATAGCAAGTGGATTGGATCCTGACCAAAATTCGATAAGGTTAAATACAACCGTATCTCCTAATACAAATAATGGATATACCGGAACAATGTTCATTGCCCAAAACAACACGTTGTTTACAAACTTATTATCTGACACAGTTTCGTTCCAGCTTTTTAAACTAGAAACTGCATGAAACGAACCTAAACAACTTGTAGACAATATAGCAGCTGCTAAAGCTACACTCATAACTAACTTTCTCATATTATTGTTTTTTTATGTTTAATTAGTATACAATTTAACAATTAAATATATAGCATAAAAAAAACTTCCCACATTTGTGAGAAGTTTTTGTAATGTTTTAACAACAATTAAGTTATTAAGCTTCAGCAACTGGTATTACTGAAACATAAGATTTATTATTTGCTTTTTTTGCAAATTTTACGATGCCATCTACTCTAGCGTGTAAAGTATGGTCTTTAGAAGCATACACATTCTCCCCAGGATTATGTGCTGTTCCTCTTTGTCTAACAATGATATTGCCAGCAACAACTGATTGTCCACCAAACACTTTAACTCCTAATCGTTTCGATTCGGAATCTCTACCGTTTTTAGAACTACCTACACCTTTTTTATGTGCCATAATTTATAGTTTTAAATTCTTTGTTTAATGATTATTCTACTCCGCCATCAAGCTCATCTTGCCAAGCTTTTAGTTCGTCCCATTTACCTGCTGCAGCTAATTCCGCTTGTTTAGGCCATGTAGATGTTACTAAGTGCGACAATGTGGTGCTCTCTTCTGTTAAGATATCTTTAATCTCCTCAGCAGTTTTAGCTGCTAATTTAGCAAATGTATCTACTCCTGCTTTCACAAGTGCCTCGGAAGCTTTTGGTCCGATACCTTCTACTTTGGTTAAATCATCTCCTTTTGCTGCTTTTGGCGCTTCTTTTTCAACAGCTGCCTTCTTAGGGGTAGCTTTCTTTCCTCCAAATGCGATATCTTCAATAAGAATTTGAGTAAGTGCTTGTCTATGACCGTTTTTTACACGGTAGCCTTTTCTACGTTTCTTTTTGAAAACTATTACTTTGTCACCTTTAAGGTGCTCCAAGACTTTCGCTCCAACTTGAGCTCCGTCTATAGCCGGGGCGCCAACAGTTACTTTTCCACCATCATCTACTAGCAATACTTTATCAAAAGTAACAGAAGATCCTTCTTCTGTAGCTAAACGGTGAACGTATACTTTTTGGTCTTTCGCAACTTTAAATTGCTGCCCTGCTATCTCTACAATTGCGTACATAGCGTATTCATTTAATTAAAAAATAATATATCCCCTTGTTCAATACAAGGTGTAAAATCATGCAAATATAATAATTATATTTAAAGGATGAACAACTATAAGCACTTTATTTCCACACATCTGCTTTAAATCGCTATAATAGCACCAAAACACCCGAAAGATAAAGTATTTATAACGTTACATCCACGTCTCTGAAATATACCATTCAGATTATCCAAGCTAAAACAACCCATCTAAGGCAGTCGATACTAAAAACAGAAACTGCAAACACCTTTTAAAGTAAAACTACAGCCTATTATTTAATAGTAAAGAGGGCAACTCCTGTTACGGAATTACCCTCTTTTAATATAAAAAAGCTTAGATAGGTACTACACTTATTTCTTTACAAATCTCGCAGTACTCACCACTCCTTCTACAGTAACTTTAATAACATAGGTAGCCGATGGCAGTCTAGTCACATCTAGAGTTATTTCAGAGTCATTTGACTTGCGAGTCATTACATGCTGTCCTAAGATATTATATACCTGAACCTCATCAATAATCTTTGCTGCACTTATGTTTAACTCCGTGCTTACTGGGTTCGGATATAGGGTCAGCTTAACAAAATCAAAGTCTCCTACACTTGCAATATCCTCGGTAGTAAAGCTTACCACATCAGAAATAGCTGTTTCTCCGTTCCCACAGTCGGAAGTTACGTACACATCGTAGGATGTTAGATGGGTAAGATCGGTTACTTCCACTGTAGTAACTCCCGCTGCAACCACTTCTGTGAAAACAGCAGTATCGGTATCTACATCAGCACCTGCCTCATATACATCTACTACATATCCATCGACTGCTGTAGCAGAAGCCGTCCAGCTCACTGTAGCCTCTGTTGCAGTGATTTCGGATACTTCTACGTCGGTTGGAGCTTCACAAATTAAGTCATCTGTAGTAAATGTAACCGGAGCAGCAGTAGTAGTATCAAAACCACAATCAGAGGTTACATAAACGTCGTAAGCAGTATCAGATGTAAGTCCTGTTATAGCAGCAGTAGTGACACCAGCAGCAACCGTATCGGTGAAAACAGCAGTAGTTGTAGTACCAGTTTCGTACACATTGACTATGTATCCATCAGTTGCTGTAGCGGATGCTGTCCAACTAACTGTAGCTGTAGTTAAATCAATAGCTGACACAACCACATTGGTTACGGCATCACAAACTAAAGAATCTGTAGTAAATGTAACCACTGCAGAAGTAGCAGTGTCTCCACCACCACAATCAGAGGTTACATAAACGTCGTAAGCAGTATCAGATGTAAGTCCTGTTATAGCAGCAGTAGTGACACCAGCCGCAACCGTATCGGTGAAAACAGCAGTAGTTGTAGTACCTGCTTCGTACACATTTACTATGTATCCATCAGTTGCTGTAGGAGATGCGGTCCAGCTAACTGTTGCTGTAGTAAGATCAATAGCAGTCACATCCACATTGATTACAGCATCACAAACTACTGGAGCTACATCTATACTAATGTCATCCAAATACAAGTAAAATTGGTTTGTAGCGGAATACGCATTAAATCCAAAGTAATACACTCCATCTGCAGCTACCGTAAAGGTAATAAGCTCATCTTCTGGCTGTCCTGCCGGAAGTTGAATACTAGGATAATCTGCCAATTGATTGGTCATTTCGGTTCCTTCTGGAGACGTACCATAAGCCACCTTCATACTTTCAATATAGGTTGTGCTGTTGTTTCCATACTTATAGGATATTTCATAATTTACTCCAGCTTCAAGCTCCACACCTTGAGTATAGAACCAAGAGTCAGCATTACCAGTAGAGGTATGCCACTTATACCTTAAAACATTCCCAGTAAAACCAATAGGAGCAGTTGCTGTTTCCCAATCACTACCAGCTAAAGTTTCAGCAGAAGTACAATTTGGTAGATTCGGAGTTGTTGCAGTTTCAAAGTCCACTAAATAAGGAACTGCAGTAGCTCCACAGAGAGTTGTAAAGCTTACAGGACCAACCATACCACTTTCGTCGTTCACATCACAAATCGCAGTAACATAAAACTCATATTCGGTATTGTCATCCAAACCGCTAATTGTCACTTCAGGATTATTGTTAACAGAGACAGTAGTTCCAGCGGTCAAAGGATTAAATCCAGCTTCTCCATAAAGCACCTCCCATTCGGTTTCCGAACTATTTATAATCCAAGTTAGATCTGCAGAGTCTACAGATATGTTGCTTGCCATAAGATTAGATGGTTCCAAACATCCTGCTACTTCTTCCACACTAATATCGTCTATGGATAGATACCAAGGGGTAAAGCTTAAGGTTCCTTTAATCCCAATATAATAAACTCCTGAGTTGGCTGGTGAAAAATATCCCGAGAATTCTTGGTAGTCTCCACTAATTACAGGGCTAGTGGCAATAATAGGGGTGGTCATTCCTGCCTCATTATCTATAGTTCCAAAAGCAGCTTCTACATCTGCGCCTATTGTTGCATCTTGTCTGGCATAGAACTTCAATTCATAAGAAGTACCAGCAGTTAAGTCGAATGGATAAAAAATCCAATCCTCATTACCATACTGTAGGAAGATATTATAATCCCCTGAGCGTGGCGTACGATTATAGTTTGTTAGTGTATTATTAACTGTCCAAAAGCCTGAGCCACTCACAGATTCCTGCGACCAACAATTCCCAAGTGTAACATTGTGGGTATATCCAGATTCAAACCCTTCGTCAAAAGGAACAGCTCCAGGAAGACAAGGAGTGTTAAAAGATAATGGTCCTGTCCAACTACTCAAATCTCCACTACAATCTGCTTGGACATATACATCATAACCTGTATTGGCCATTAAACCAGTAATCTGATAGTTTGTAATGCCAACAGTAGCAGTATTGATTTCATCTGTATCACCAGGGGTATAACCAGGAGTTCCCCAAGAAACATTCCAAGAGGTTTCAGTATCACCAGCGATCCATTCAATATCAGCAGTGGTTGTAGCTACAGTTGTTGTAGCTAAAGCCGTTGGTGCTAAACATGATGGAATTGGCTCCCATCTTACATCATCTATTAGAACACTTGTTGTTCCAGGTAAATACAGTGCAAAAGTAACATCACCTGCTGGCATTCCAGACGGAATGATTGAGAACTCTTCGGGTGTTGTAGTACTATTAGATACAAAAGATGATACTAGAGTAAAGGTATTCGCATCGGTTACGTCAGTTAAATATCCAAACTCAAGATTGCCTCCAGTAGAAATATTACCAACAACATTCATTGTCATTTGATGCGTTCCTGCAGATGCATTATCAACAATAGGCATGGCTACAGTTGCATTATTATACATATACATAACTCTATTCCCTGACATTTTTGTGCTCGTTCGAGTATCAGCACTTCCAATTGTTCCTACTTTAGACCAACAATTAGGGAAATCTGTTCCAGTTGTTGCTTCAAATCCTTCAAAGAAGTCACTTACAGCTACACATATTGTGCTAAAGCCAATTGGCCCTGACCAACCGCTCAAATCACCACCACAATCAGCTTGCACGTAAAACTCATAGTCTGAACTTGAGTTTAATCCAGTAATTTGATAAGATGTTGCATTGGCCGTATCCGTGCCAACCTCATCGATATCGCCTGGAGTATACCCAGATGCTCCCCAAGAGATATTCCAAGAGGTTTCCGAATCACCAGCAACCCACTCAATATCAGCGGTAGTTATAGCTACAGTTGTTGTAGCTAAAGCTGTTGGAGGTAAACAAGAAGGAACCATTTCCCAATACACATCATCCCAGTAATAACTCTTAGCATCCGCTGCATTTTTGATTGCTAATCTAGCACCACTAGGAACAGTAGCAGGAATCACCACTGAATACTCTGAATCTGTAGCATACGATGTATTCGTAATGCTTAGATCTTCGATTAAAGTGAAATCATTGTAATCGCTTACATCCATCATGTATCCAACGGATAGTGTGCCCGGAGCACCTGAACCAACTCGAGCTTTAAGTTTTAGCCAATGAGTTCCTGCATTTATATTGGAGAACTCTGGTAGCGCAACAATTACTGGATTGGACGTAGAGCTTGCATACTGATATATATTTCGTGTTCCAGAAGCTGGAGAGGTAGAAGAAATAGTTTGGCTTCCTACAGAAGTAGTTGGAGCTACTCTTTCCCAACAATCTGGAACTATACTTCCTGTAGCGTAAGAGTCAAAATCTTCGAACATAGTAGCCATAGCATCACATGCTGTTTTAAAGCTTGTTGGTCCAACCAAGGAGCTTTCATCCGTAACACTACAAATAGAGCGTACATAAAATTCATATTCACTGGAGTGATTAAGACCTATTAAGGTAGCACCAGTTGTTGGTCCAGTTATACTAACAGTAGTAGCTACCCCAGAATTAGTAGGATCAAACCCGAAAAGACCGTAAACGACTTCCCACTCTGAAGAGGAACCGTTTTCTGTCCAATCTACATCAGCACTAGTTTGAGATACATTACTTGCAATCAATCCAGAAGGTGCTGGACAAGACTGCTGAATCCCTCCCAAAATCATATTATTGATATAAGCAAGCCTGCCTTTTGCAGTAGCTGGAGAATTTATATCTGGAGTTACAGTATCACTACTCCAATAAATTCCTCTATTCGAGTTTGCAATGGTAGTTGTTTTTCCAAAACTTATACTTCCCCATCCTGGTTTATTTTCAGTAACTGCCACAACTAGATTATCGATATTATTATAATTAAAAGGAGTATCGAAAACAATCTCCATTAAGTTTCCAGCAGCAGGAAACGCCACCGAACCAGAGAAAACCTGAGTCAAGTTAGCACTTGCAACCCAATCATCATTGTCCGTGAACTCTGTTTTTGTTGTATGACCTAAGTAGATGTTCCAATCATCACTGACAGCCGTAGCACTAGCAGAGCCAGTTGAAAAGAAAAAGGAGATAGAAGTAATATTTCCAGCGGCATTAATCTCACTTTGGTAGACTACTTGCTGGCTATATGAATATTCATAAATACCATGTATAGGTATATTCGACGTAGTACCGTCTTGCTGCCCAATGGTCACTTGTGCAGTTGTCTGCCATGAAATAGTAGATAGCAACAATGCGATAAATAAATAAGTAAAATTTCTCATGATTTCATAAAATTATTAGTTAGTTAGTATTTAGAGTTTATAGAAATTTTTAAAGACTACTACTGAAGCTTATTAACACTTCCTGCAGAACACAGCCCCTAATTTCTTAAAATATCATTAAAAATACAAAATATTTCACAATACACCACTACTTTGTCTAAATAAAACACATTTCCTTCAGCTTAAAGTCAAAATAAAAAGGGAACACTGACAACACCACGCTTAAATCTCGAAATACTTATTCTTAAATGATGAGTGATTTCGCTATTCTCAAAACTGCACTATTATCACTGAACCATCAGGAGGTAGATTCATTGAAAAAAACGAATTTAACTTATTTATACAATCACGAGTTGGATTAAATCTAATTTCCTAGAATATCGAAACAAATGTAAAAGAAGGCTTAAACCACCACTTTTAATTAAATAATTACACAACTATCCGAAAGTTTTAAAAAATAAAACAGTCCCTTATCTTTGTAAATAACCACAAATACAAAAATAAGATGGGACTGTTTCGAAGGAACAAAAATAACAACAAGCCTGTAATTAGGCAAATTTTAGATCTAATTCCTCCACATTTACTTCAAAGAGTTACTCAACAATATAAATCTGATAAAGGTTGTTCTAAATACATGATTACGACCAATTAGTCGCTTTATTGTTCGGACAGCTGTGCAGATGTAGCACTTTAGAGGATATATCCGTTGGTATTGGTGCCTCTAAGACATTTATCAGAGATTTGGGACTAAAACAGAGTCCAGCCAAATCCACTATGAGTGATGGCAATAAAAAACGAACCTATAGAGTGTTCGAAAGCCTGTTTATGAACCTATTGACTTACTATAGCCATCTGTTAAAACAACACTCTCATCGTCAAATTATAGAAGAAATTAAAGCCCAAACTATACTGCTAAGAGACAGCACTACTATTAGCGTATGTCTTGCTCTTTTTGATTGGGCAAAGTTTCGGACAGCTAAAGGAGGTATAAAAATCCACACACAATGGAATGAAGCGATGATGATGCCTGATTTAATAAATATCACTGAAGCCGCTGTTCATGATAGAAAAGGATTTGAAAGTGTTGTATTCCCAAAGAATACGATTATTGTAGAAGATAAGGGATATTGGGATTTTGAAGTTATCAAAGCCCGTGTGCTGGCAGAGAATGATTTTGTTACAAGAATTAAAATAAACACTGTTTATGAAGTAGTTAAGGAGTTAGATCTGCCTGAAGATGAAGACCAACATATTCTTATCGACGAAATCATTCATCTCACAGGTCAAAAGACCAAAGAGACAGAAATAGATAATATTAAGTTTAGAAGAGTAGTTGCTTATCACGAAGCGGAAAACACCACTATAGAAATTATCTCCAACAACTTAGAATGGAAAGCTTCAACCATTGCTGAACTATACAGAAGAAGATGGGATATTGAAACATTCTTCAAACTTTTAAACCAGAACCTAAATGTCAAAACATTTGTTGGTACTTCCGAGAATGCTGTGAAGTCACAGATATTCGTGGCTTTGATAGCCTACCTGCTTTTAGAGTTATTAAGAAGAGTAACAGCCAAA
>Ga0079223_10000357_pt1 | contig 22300 bp, 16 predicted proteins | sample Stecom2011_FD_75072 | JGI IMG/M metagenome (GOLD analysis project Ga0079223, IMG submission 75072) | Agricultural soil microbial communities from Utah to study Nitrogen management - Steer compost 2011 | ecosystem: Environmental > Terrestrial > Soil > Agricultural land | place: USA: Utah...
CAGGAAACATTGCATGCTGAGTGAGTTGTTCTTGTTGTTGCTCTGGAAGTAACAAATAACTGTCGCTGCTAGCAACAACAACACTAAAAAGTAACCAATGCATCATCCTAATGCTCCAATTGCTTCCATCGTTATTTGGCCATGAATTACGTCATTTTGTACCCGTAAAACGCCTTTTATTAGCTGTAACGGTAAACCGTCTAAAATACCCGCAAGCGTCAATAAATCAGGTAAGTAATAGTCATCTAACTCAATGGTTATGGTTTGTTTCTGCCAGTGAGCTACATTCTCAATCGTGCCTAATTTTAATACCGTTGTTGGTAGCCATAAATTTAAATACTGATCCATCCAGTCGGTTAATTCTGTTACCGAGTGCCACCTCATATCTGTGGGTGATGGCACCGAACTTGGTAATTGAATTGGCTGAGATAAATTGGCTTGTCGCCCCGATGTATTCATCGATAAGTTATTTTCGGTAGCAAATTGGCGCAATGCGATAACGCTTCCAGCATCACGCTCTAAACGATAACTAAGACTTTGCGGACTATACTCGACTGACTGTAAGCGCCAGCCATCAACTTGTAATAATTTAAGCTGTTGGTTGTAATCCAAACGTAGTAGTGGAATAAAGTTCGCTCTAGTACTTGCAAGCCGAGTTGCAAAGTCTGCCGCTGGATCGCTTAATTCCACTTCGTTCGCCCAGGGTGCCCATGTGACAAAACAATAGCCTAGGAAAACAAGAGTACTTAATGCAGTAAAAAGCCCCAGCCAAGGTTTAGAAGACAAACGCTTTACATGGTGCATTTTTAACGCCTGGTGCTCTCGGTCTGTTAAGTTTGGCCACTCTAAGCTTTTAGCTACGGGAAATGTTTCAAACACATCCGCTAGCTCTTGTTCTGCAGCTGCGTCTAACCACAAACAAGGCTTAAATTCTGGGCGGCGAGAGATAACATCTAAAACTATACTGACCTGCTCCGCAGAACCCCAAAAACACACCAAAATATCGCTCTTGTGCCATGCATAAACAAATAACCCACCTTCGTGAGAGCAAACAGCAATTCCTTGTTCGAGCTCGGCAAATGATTGGAAATATTTAGGATAAAGGGGCATAACAGTTGAAGTGCACATCAGCCAAGTTTTACCGGCCCACAAAAATCGTTCCGCATAGCCCGTTGGATAACGACGTACAGCCTCTTTTAATGCCCTAGTGTAATGTCCTCGCGGCACTTCTATGAGTGATATTGAGTGGCTCATAACATATTACCTGACGACAGAATGCGCGGTGTCAGTAGTACTATGGTTTCAGTGTGCTGATGCTGCATTTTACGCTGCCCACCAAACAGCCAAGGTAGCAGCCCTTGTTGGGCTTGCCATTGTCGTCGCGTATTTTGTAACCCTGAAATAAGTAAGGTTTCTTGATTGCCAACAATGGCCTTCATAAAGAATTTTTTACGCGTTGTTTGTGGCGTTTGAATGGTTTTGTCGCCAGAACTTATTTGGTCAATACCAAGCAAATCACTCAAGCTCGTGGATAGCTGAAGTAAAATTTGTTCATTGGCTATTTTGGGTAATAAGTAAAGCTCAAAGCCAGTACGAACCACACCAGGAATTAACAAATCACTACTGCCCACGTTCGCCGTGGAGCTACTTCCTGCCGATGCTAAATAAGTTACATTTTCTTCAAGCACAACTTTCGATATCTGGTTATTTAATGTCACCATGCGCGGATGGTTACTTACTTCAACAACACCTTGCTCTCTTAAGGCTGCAATAATAACCTCAGAGCCCGATAATCGCCCTGTTTGTCGGTTCAACTTTAAACCCGAGCTCTGTTCACCCAACGCCACGGAACTTGCAGCGCTAAATAAATTTAAAACACTTGACCCCGATACACTTTCACCGATCAGTTCCCAATCAATACCACGCTGGTCTTGATCATTAAACACCACATCAATAACTTGAATATCTACTGCCACCTGACGAGTTAAACGTTCATTTTGCTGTAATAGATACTCGCGAACTAATTGCACATGCTGTGGTAAATCACGCACGAGCACTGACGTGGAGCTTTGGTTGATCGCAATTGTGCCTTGGTTCGATAACAACATACTCAACGCTTGAGTTAAGTCTTCCCAAACCGAAAGCTCTTGGCTGGTAAAGTTTAAGTATTGAGTAGAGTCGTCATTCACGCTACTCCCCGTCATAGCTATTTGACCTTGGTTTGGTGTCGTTTGAGCAACACTCATACCGTCTTCACCTAAAAAAAAGTTCGTCACTCCAGCTAGAAAAGCCACATCAAACTCGGCAATTTCATATTGCCGCCACACCACCAGCCCCTCTTCAGCAGTAAAAGCTAACCCTGTAATCAAAGCTATACGAGCTAAAGCTTCACCTAGCGTACTTTCAAGGCGTAAAGAAATTGGTATTTCAGGATCAATATCATCGAGCAAGCGTGTGCTAATACCTTCGCCTGCAAGCAAGTCTTTTAGCGCCCGCCCAAGGGGGTATTCATCGAATGCAAAATGAACAGGCAGTTGCATCCACGCGGGGCCTTCACTATTAGGAAGGTTTAACGGTGGTACAAAGTAGCCTTGTGAACGAACTACGTGACGAAGCTCTGTTGCTTTAGTTTGGCCATTACGCGCATCAACAAGCCGTTGCTCAGCGCTACTTTTAACCAAGTCGTACTCCGTGGTTGACTCACAGGCCACCAGCAGCAGGCAGAAAACCCAAAGAAGCCGCTTCATGGCTGCGTCGCCTGGGGCATATAATCAACCACCGCAGTATTGTTAGGATGAAGGGCAACTCGCAGCTGATAAGGCTTAAGCAGGCCTTCTAGCAGCAAGTCCCAATTCGGTGCTACCAGTTCGTATTGCGTTGGCCATTGATGGTGGCTATCTGCATACCAAATAACACGCTGAATACCCCAATGCTGGGTTAGTAAATGTTCTAGTTGGGGCCGTAATAAAGCGGCTTCAAGTTGATAACGTACAGGGGGATCAAAACGCACCGACGCAAATTCGGTGGGTTGAGATAAAGGTAGGCATTCTTGATCAAACGCATGCGCTGAAGTATAGCAACTTGCTAGCGCAGCGCCGACGACGATCCTTGTCATCAGCTTCATGATTCACTCCAAATTATTTTTTCTTAGGCGTTGTTGTCCCTTTCTTACTAGCACTGGCAGCTTTCGGTTTTGCTTTCTTTTTCGCAGCTACTTCCGTCCATGTGCCGTTTTCATAGTGTGCTTGCCAACCCGTCGCTTTGCCATTAAGTTCAGTCATAACGTACTGCTTCTTCTCTTTACGACTGAACCGTACAAGCGCTTCATTTCCGTCTGGGTCTTGTGCCGGCGCTTCTGTTAAATATTTAAATTTATCAGCCAAGCGGTCTGCAAAGCGTTGTAACTCTGCTACTTTCACTGCTCTGGTTTCTCTCGAACGTGGGAAAGTATTGGCTGACATAAAGATACCCGAAGCTCCGTCACGTAACACAAAATACGCATCGGAATTTTCACATGGTAATTCTGGAATATGTACAGGGTCTTCCTTCGGCGGCGCGGCTTCACCACTACGAAGTAGTTTTCTGGTGTTCTTACAATCTTCACTTGTACAACCAAAATACTTACCGAAGCGGCCTGATTTCAATTGCATATCAGCACCACATTTGTCGCACTCAATTAATGGGCCTTCATAGCCTTTAATGCGGAATGTGCCTTCTTCAACAACTTGGCCGTCGCACAGTGGGTTGTTACCACACACATGTAACTTACGTTTTTCGTCGATAAGATAACTGTCCATTGCAGTATCGCATTTCGGACAACGTTTCCGCGCCATCAAGGCCATAACTTCTGCATTACTGTCTTCGTCATCGTCGGTTACTTTCACCGCTTCGTCGACAGGCAGTAAATTCATGGTTTTGGTACATTTGTCTTCTTTCGGCAAGTCGTAACCTGAACAACCTAGGAACACACCTGTTGAAGCGGTTCTAATACCCATATTTCGGCCACAGGTTGGACATTCAATATCCGTTAACACCATTTGGTTGCTACGCATACCGCCGTCTTTCTCATCGGCTTCAGCAAGCTCTAAGCGTTCTTTAAACTGAGCATAGAACTCATCTAACGCTTCTTTCCAATCTTGCTTGCCTTCCGCAATATCGTCTAAGCGTTGTTCCATATCTGCAGTAAAATTGTAGCTGAGCAAGTCTTCGAAATTTTCCGTTAATCGGTCGGTAACTATCTCACCCATTTTTTCTGCATAGAAACGACGGCTATCAATGCGCACATAACCACGATCTTGAATGGTAGAAATAATCGACGCATAGGTAGATGGGCGGCCAATACCACGTTTTTCTAATTCTTTTACCAAAGACGCTTCATTGAAACGCGCAGGTGGCTTTGTAAAGTGTTGTTTCGGATCCAACTCTAATAAAGTCAACACCTCACCTTTTTGAATATCTGGTAAAGCGGCTTCATCTGCACCCTTACGATTAATCTGGGGCTGAACTTTAGTCCAACCGTCAAAACGCATGACACGGCCACGGGCTCTCAACTCGTACGGGCCTGCTGCAACAGTTAGGCTCGTTGAGTCATAACGAGCCGGAGGCATCTGGCAAGAAACAAACTGACGCCAAATAAGCTCGTAGAGGCGTTCTGCATCGCGATCAACACCACTGAGTTGGTGTGACCGAACCGACACGCTTGAAGGCCGTATGGCTTCGTGAGCTTCTTGCGCATTGGCTTTTTTACCATAGAAATTAGGTTTCTCTGGTAAGTACTCTTTCCCGAACTCTTTACTAATAAAGCTACGGCAACTTGCTAATGCGTCTTGGCTTAAATGCGTTGAGTCGGTACGCATATAGGTAATATAACCCGCCTCATACAAACGCTGCGCCATGGTCATGGTTTTCTTAACGCCAAAACCAAGCCGTGTACTGGCTGCTTGTTGCAAAGTTGAAGTAATAAACGGCGCACTTGGTCGGCTTTGAGTTGGTTTGTCTTCACGCGCAACCACTTCGTAAGTTGCCTTCGTTAACTCGGCAACGGCCTTATCTGCTTGTGTTTTGTTAACCGGTTTAAATGTTTTGCCAGACTCTTTAGCCACTTGGAAGCGTGCATCACCTTCCGCCGCTTTTAAGTCTGCATGCACATCCCAGAATTCTTCAGGGTTAAATGCTTTAATTTCGCGTTCTCGTTCAACAACAATACGCACGGCCACCGATTGAACACGCCCCGCCGACAACCCTCTTGCTACTTTTTTCCACAGCAAGGGTGACAGCATAAAACCAACCACACGGTCGAGGAATCGTCGCGTTTGTTGAGCGTTCACACGCTCGACATTGAGTTCACCCGGTTCGGCAAATGCACTTTTAATCGCTTTTTCGGTAATTTCGTTAAACACAACGCGCTGATAGTTACTTTCGTCGCCGCCAATGAGTTCGCGCAAATGCCATGCAATTGCTTCCCCCTCGCGGTCCAAGTCCGTTGCGAGATATATTTTATCCGCTTTACGGGCAAGGGTTTGAAGTTCTTTTACAACCTTTTCTTTGCCCGGCAATATTTCATAATGCGGTTCCCAACCATTGTCAGGATCAATACCCATACGCATTACAAGATTTTGATAATCTCGTTTACTTTTATATGCAGCCTTGTCTTCTGGCGACATTTTACGCACTTCTGCAGGTGGTTTGGCAGGGGCTTTTTTTAATGCTTTCGTTGGCAAATCTCGCACATGACCAACGCTCGACTTAACAATGAAGTCGTTCCCTAAATACCTGTTTATCGTCTTTGCTTTTGCAGGAGACTCAACAATTACTAAAGATTTACCCATGAAATCTGTGTTCTCTACTTTTAATGAAGCGTGAGTTTAGCGTGAAACAGGCCTTATATAAGCCTTTCAGACAGGATCTTCAAGCTTTGTCTGTGTTTAGCTTCCTATTTACACATATATAGTTTATCCGGCTCAGTAACAACCCGAAGACGCAAAAGGCATACTAATAATAACAAAGTGAATAGCTAATCAGTCTTGCCTTCGCTAAGGTAACACCAGCAAATACAAGGCTTTTCATCCAGTCTAGGGTGCGTATAATAAAATGCAAAATAAATTTCACATGCGCCCATTTTCTCTGGAGCATTCCCAGGAGCAAGTACTTTAATGAAACACTTTGAAGTTAATTTTGACGGCCTCGTAGGGCCAACGCACAACTATGCCGGCCTTTCATTTGGTAATGTTGCCTCGCTGAGTAATGCGCGCAGTGTATCTAGCCCACGCTCTGCTGCCAAGCAGGGACTGCAAAAAATGAAGGCTTTACAGGAAATGGGGCTTACTCAGGGCGTGTTAGCTCCTCAAGAGCGACCTGATATTTATGCACTCCGCCGACTTGGTTTTCAAGGTTCAGACGCAGAAGTTTTACAGCGCGCATATAAACAAGCCCCTGCTATTTTTCAAGCGGTGTGCTCCGCTTCAAGTATGTGGACAGCCAACGCAGCAACCGTTTCGCCAAGTGCCGACACAGCCGATGGCCGCATTCATTTTACCCCCGCAAACTTAACCAATAAGTTCCATCGTTCGCTTGAGCCACAAACCACAGGCCGTATTTTACAAGCCATGTTCAACAACTCTCGGCATTTCATGCATCATCAGCATTTACCAGATAACGAACACTTCGGTGATGAAGGCGCAGCAAACCACACGCGTTTCTGCAGTGAATACGGCCATGCGGGCGTCGAAATGTTTGTTTATGGGCGTTATGCTTTCGACAGCTCAAAACCTGCACCGCAGAAGTACCCTGCACGCCAAACGCGTGAAGCCTGCGAAGCCGTAGCGCGCTTACATGGATTAAGTGATGATACGACCGTTTATGTGCAACAAAACCCCGCAGTGATTGAACAAGGCGTGTTTCATAACGATGTTATTGCCGTGGGCAATCAAAACGTGCTGTTTTATCATGAGCAAGCGTTTTTAGACACGGCGCAAAAGTTAAATGAATTACAAGAAAAGTTCGGCAGCGCAATGCATTTCATTGAAGTACCAAGTGCTAAAGTGTCCGTGGCTGAAGCCGTCAAAACCTATATGTTCAACACCCAATTGGTTACGCTAAATAACGGTCAAATGATCATTATCGCACCCACAGAATGTCAGGAAAGCGATGTTGTTCGGGAGTACTTTGAGGAACTGCTTGTGAGCAACACACCGATTAAAGAAGTGCGTTATTTCGATGTGAAGCAAAGTATGCGTAACGGCGGTGGCCCTGCTTGCTTGCGTTTACGTGTTGCAATGAATGATCAAGAACTCGATGCTGTAAACCCAGCGTGTATTATAAACAACACTCTATTTGATAGCCTGAATGTATGGGTCGATAAGCATTATCGAGATGAACTAAGCACCGACGACTTGGCCGATCCACAGTTATTAATTGAGTCGCGTACGGCTTTAGACGAATTAACCCAAATAATGAAACTAGGTTCTGTGTATTCATTCCAACGTGATTAATGCCTACAGTTAATGTTTCGTAACCGTGGCACCACTACGTTCAAAAAGTGCCAACATGCCCTGCTCACCAGCTAGGTGAGCAGCGCCAACCGCCATAAAATGCTGTTCATTTTCTTTTAATTCGGCACGCACCTTACGTAACCAGTTCTGGTTTCGTTCAACTAAAAGAATATGTTGAGTATAAGCTGGCAGTTGTTCCTTCACTTTCTGCCAAATACTGTCTAAATCGCCTTTTTGCCAGTCTTTTTCTAATTCCGCCAGCTCTGCAGAAATAGACGTAAGCTGCTGTAAAGTGCTCTTAATATGCTCTTCTACTGACAAGTCACTGCGCGCATGGCTTAACACAGCCACTTGTTCTTCAGCGGTTTCCAAACCAGAAATTTCAGTGGCATCCACCGCTGCAAAACGCATCACCTGATAGTCAATACCTTGGTGCGAGTCAAAGCCTTCACTTCGTAACCACAGTACCATAACAATATATTCAACCAGCCATGGTTCCATACGTTGCACAACCGTTGGCGCTAAGCCAACACGAGCAATTAAAGCGGCAAGCTCATTCCACAGCTCTTCAGTTAGCTGTTCTTTCAAGTAAGGGTAGTCATGTAAGCCATGTTGGAATAATAGGTCTGAACTACGATTCAGCTCATCTCTGGTTATTTCCATCCATAAACGGTCGCTGTTGGAAATGGCTTCTTTGGCTTTCGTGGTTAATTCTGTCGATGATTGAGCGGCAAGATGAATTGTACCTAGCAGCCATAGATCACGATCAGGCCACTGCACATGATAGAGGATTTCCGCCCGGGCGGTTGATCCTAGCCCGAGCGAAATGAGAATAAGGAATAAAAAAGTACGCGGAGACCTAAGGCCTCCCTGTAAAAAGGTCACAATCCATGTCTCCATATATCAGCGAAGTTAATCAGCTTCATTATAGAGTGCTAAATTAGATTCTTCCTCTTCTAATTCATCACGCTTTTTCTCGTTCCGTGCGGCATGAAGCTGATCAAGATATTGCTGATCAATATCACCTGTTACATATTGGCCGCTAAATACAGAACTTTCAAACTGCTTTAACGCAGGGTTCTCTACCTGAGCTGACCAAATTAAATCGTCTAAATCTTGATAAATAAGCGCATCGGCTTTAATAAGCTGGCTAATTTCTTCTACTTCGCGACCGTAGCCAATAAGTTCATTCGCGCTCGGCATATCAATACCATAAACATTCGGGAAACGTATTTCCGGCGCTGCTGAAGCAAAGTAAACCTTATTAGCTCCAGCTTCTCGCGCCATTTCAATAATCTGTTCCGAGGTGGTACCACGCACAATCGAGTCGTCCACGAGAAGAACATTCTTGCCTTTAAACTCAGCGCCAATCGCATTTAATTTACGGCGTACTGACTTTCGCCGCTGGGTTTGGCCAGGCATTATAAATGTGCGCCCAATATAGCGGTTTTTTACAAACCCTTGGCAATATGGTTTGTCTAATACTCGAGAGATTTCTAGTGCAATGTCACACGCGGTTTCTGGTATAGGAATGACGACGTCTATTTCTAAATTTTGGTAGTCTTTCTTTATTTTCTCACCAAGTTTAAGGCCCATGTTCATGCGGCTGGCATAAACAGAAACGCCATCAATAAAAGAGTCCGGACGAGCAAAATATACATACTCAAAAATACATGGGCAATGAACTGGGTTGTCAGCACACTGGCGACTAAACAACTCACCGCCTTCGGTAATATAAATGGCTTCACCAGGCTCAACGTCACGCATAAAAGTAAAGCCAGTGCCGTCGATTGCTACACTTTCCGACGCAACAATATATTCTGTACCTTGTGCAGTTTCACGTTTACCTATAGCAAGCGGGCGAATACCAAATGGGTCACGGAATGCAACTAAGCCATGCCCAATAATCATAGCAACTACCGCATACGCACCTTGAACTTGTTTATGTAGTCGGCTGATTGCACCAAAGATGTCTTCAGACTCAAGGTGTGGCTGGTTTTTATTTAGTAATTCGTGGGCAAAAATATTGAGTAACACTTCCGAGTCTGACGCGGTATTAATGTGCCGTTTCGCCGTTTTAAACAATGAAAGCTGTAGCTCTTCCGCATTCGTTAAATTGCCATTATGAGCCATGGCAATACCAAACGGTGAGTTCACATAAAATGGTTGGGCTTCGGCTGAGCTTGAACTTCCAGCAGTTGGGTAACGTACATGCCCAATACCTATGTTGCCACTTAAACGGCGCATGTGGCGCGTATGGAAAACGTCGCGTACTAAGCCATTCCCTTTACGTAGCCGCAGGTTATAACCGTCTATTGTCATAATACCAGCTGCGTTTTGCCCGCGATGTTGCAGCATAGTAAGTCCGTCATATAGCGCCTGATTTACGGGTTGCTTCCCGACGATACCAACTACACCACACATAACGACTACCCTCTGAATTCGTTTGGCTGCAAAAAGCTCGAAGAGCTTTGCAGATAATCAAAAAACCATTGAATGTAAATCCCAAAATGCGGGATGAGCTTCGACACTTGCCACCATTCTTCATTTGGAAATGGTGTAAATGAATCCAATACAAATAGCAATGCACTCACAATGAGCACACCGCGCAACGCACCAAAAATAACCCCTAGCAGTCGGTCTGTACCGCTGAGGCCTGTTTTCTGAACAAGTTTACTAATCACGTAGGTGAGCATGGCGCCAACCACAAGTGTGGCAATAAATAGCAAAGTCACAGCGAGGCCGTTTCGAACCATAGTGTCTTCGAAACCGGAGAAATATACGGCAAGATCTTGATAAAACAAACTGGCTACAAAAAACGCCGCTACCCATACACCTAACGATAGCGCCTCTTTCACGAAGCCACGAATAAGGCTGATAACAACTGACAATACTATTACGCCGATAATTGCGTAATCAATCCAAATCATAATGATGAGCCGCCAATAAAAGACATGCGAATTCTACCAGAAAGCGCTCGCTTGTCGTTAGTTTTTTAGTTTTTAGCTGGCCGATAAGGAACAACTTTACCTTCCAACTCGGTTAGTTTTTTCAACGGTTCTAATTGAGAAACCAAAACTTGCTCATTTAAATCCGGCCCCACAAGAACTAAATGCAACTGCCCTTCTGGCCGCCGTAAAATACGACTGTCGGCAGAAAACCCTGCAGCACGTAGTTTTTCTAATAGCGCGTTGACTGTATCTACGTTACGGAATGCCCCCAACTGAATCACCCACCGTTCGCCAGCCGCAGCTTGTACCTGTGTTGGGGTTGTTGAACCTAAGTCGACAGGCGACGCCAGTTCTTTGATATCGAGTTGATCACCCATAGTTTCGTTATCGCCTGTACCGTCTTCTGTGATGGGTACCGCAATAACCGTTTCTGCTGAATGACCTGTTGCAGAGAAATCAGCAGGGAAGTTTGGAGACTGCATGTGCGACTCAATCGACGGGCTCAGCGGAGTTATTTGAAAGTCGTCGCTTTGCGACTGCCCCGCATTACCAAATAAGTCAGGTAAAATAATAACAGCCAGCGCGACAACGATGACTGTGCCAACAAGTCTGTTTTGCAAAGGACTACTAGCCACCTATCGTTCTCCCTTTAAATGCGTAAATTGCGGCAACAGTTAGAAATGAACCAAAACATACTATCACATCATTTGGCCCCGCTTCATGCTGTGCTTTTATGAACGCAGCTTCAATTGAATCGAAACTCTGAGGTGTTGGCCCCATAACGCCTAAGCTACTAATAAGCTGTTCAGCTTTTGCTGCTCTTGAACCGGGTAATGTAGCGAAATACCATGTGTCTATAACACCCGTTAGTTCGGCTAACGTTGCATGAATGTCTTTATCGGCCAGCATGCCACAAACGCCAATAACCTTGGTTTCATTTACACTCTGGGTGCGCAGTTCTGCTAATTTTTTACTTAAATAACGCGCCGCATGTGGGTTATGGGCTACATCTAAAATTATTTGCGGAGTGCCAGGCCAAACTTCAAATCGCCCTGCAACCGCTGCTATTTTCAACCCCGCTGCTATTTCAGCGTCGCTTACGTTGAACCCCGCATGTTGTAGGCCTGCAATAACACCCAGTGCATTTGCAAGTGGCAACTGCGGCTCTGGTAATCCATGAAGTGGCGCTAACGACAATTTCGCCCGCGCTGAGCAAAGCTTAAAGTCCCAGCCTTCCGCTGTATGTTGAACGTCATAATCTTGTTTGACACACAGTAATTGCGCACCAATATTTTGCGCATGTTCTAAAAGACGTTGCGGTGGGTTCGGATCGCCACAAATAGCCGGTTTCCCTGCACGGTAAATACCTGCTTTTTCAAAACCTATGTCTTCGCGGTTATCACCTAAAAAGCCCACATGGTCGATATCTATGCTAGTCACAATACTTAAGTCAGAGTCGACAATGTTCACTGCGTCTAAACGGCCACCTAAACCAATTTCAAGAATAGCTACATCTACTTGGCTTCGCTTAATCAGCCACAGCGCCGCTAGAGTGCCAAATTCAAAGTAGGTTAACGAAGTGTTGTCACGCGCTAAATTAACCGCACTGAAGGCCTCGCAGTGGGCTTCTTCTGGCAACATTAGCCCATTAACAAGTACTCGCTCGCGGTAATCCACAAGATGTGGTGAAGTGAAACATGCTGTGCTGTAGCCTGCCTCTCGCAAAATTGCGTCGAGCATGGCAACCGACGAACCTTTGCCGTTGGTTCCAGCAACAGTAATAACTTTGGTACTGGGGTTCAATACCTTCAGCGTTTGGGCAACTTTTAAAGTGCGGTCAAGCCCCATATCAATTTCTTGAGTATGAATGCTCTCTAAATAAGAAAGCCACGCGTCTAATGAGCGTGGCTGTTCCTGAACGTGTGACGTATTCAAGGTTGAAAACCTCGTGCTATCAGTTGTTGTTATCGGCCATCATAATTTCAGCTTTCGGCGCTGGTAGGTGTTGAAACTTAGTTAACAAGCTCGCAACCTTATTGCGCATTTCACGACGGTCGACAATCATGTCAATGGCACCATGCTCAAGTAAGAACTCGCTGCGCTGAAAGCCTTCAGGTAAGGTTTCACGCACAGTTTGTTCAATAACACGTGGCCCGGCAAAACCAATCAATGCTTTCGGTTCAGCAATGTTAATATCACCTAGCATAGCGATACTCGCTGAAACACCACCCATAGTCGGGTCGGTTAAAACTGAAATATAAGGTAAACCTTGCTCTGACATTTTAGCTAATGCAGCAGACGTTTTTGCCATTTGCATTAACGACAATAAAGCTTCTTGCATACGCGCACCGTCTGATGCTGAAAAGCACACCAGTGGCATATTGTGTTCTAAACAGGCTTCTGCAGCTTTCACAAAGCGCGAACCTACCACAGTGGCCATTGAACCACCCATAAAATTAAACTCAAAAGCGACTGCCGCAATAGGCTGGCCTTTTAAGGTGCCTTTCATTGCCACAAGCGCGTCTTTCTCGCCCGTTGCCTTTTGTGCAGCGCTAAGGCGGTCTTTATATTTTTTTGAGTCTCTAAATTTGAGTAAGTCTTGTGGCTCTAATTCAGTGCCCAGTTCTTCTCGACCATCGGTGTCAAGAAATTGGTTAAGTCGTTCACGCGCAGTAACTCGCATGTGATGTTCACATTTAGGGCAAACATGCAGGTTACGCTCAAGATCAGCGCGGTAAAGAATAGCTTCACAACCACCACATTTGCTCCATACCCCTTCAGGTATGTTGCGGCGTTTACTTGATTGCGGCTTTGCAAGAATTTTTTCGATCCAGCTCATAAATACCTATCACTAATCGGCCATTAGCCAAATTGCGTCATGTTCGTTGAATTACCTAATATTAAAGCATATTTTAGCCTGTGTTTGCAGCGCTAAGTGGTCTAATTTGTTAGTTTAAGTCTCAGGTAAGAATAAAGGGCCTAATGGCACAGTGGGCATTTCTAACTCAGTTGGGTACTGCACATGAACCAAATATAGCCCATTTGGCTTTGCTGTTGCTGCAGAAACCCGTCTATCTTTCGCTGCTAGTACATCGACTAACCATTGCTTTGATTGCTCTCCGCCCCCTACAGCAATTAACGCCCCCGCTATATTCCTCACCATATGATGCACAAAAGCATTGGCCTGTATGTCTATGACCACATAAGCACCAAAACGTTTAACTGAAACATAATGCACATTACGAAAAGGTGAGCGCGATTGACATTGCGCAGCTCGAAAAGAAGAGAAGTCATTTTCGCCCAACAATACCTGCGCCGCGTCGTGCATAAGATCAACGTCGAGTGGTTGATAAACGTGTGTAACTCCACCACTTAAAATTGCAGCCCGGTACGGCGCATTATAAATCACATAGCGATAATGCCGCGATTCCGCCGTAAAGCGAGCACTAAAATTATCATCAACACGCTTTACCCAACGCACCGCAATATCATCAGGTAAATGTGAATTCACCCCCATGGTCCAAGCACCATCAGGTCGGTCGACACTGGTATCGAAATGAACCACTTGCTGGGTAGCATGCACACCAGCGTCCGTTCTGCCTGCACAAACTACCGCAGTTGGGTGCAAGCTAATTTTCTCAAGCGCACGTTCAACACAGGCTTGAACACTGGTTACATGGTGCTGCTTTTGCCAGCCAAAATAATGTTGGCCATTGTATTCAATTCCAAGTGCAATACGCATGTTCATTGCCCACTATGCCCCGATATACGCTAGTTACATAAAACGGCAGCGAGTATACCAGAACACGAACGCTGGGTTAATTATCGATTCGTTTCAACAGTTCTTCAGCTTCCGCCCGCAATGCTTCGTCTCCCGACTCAAGCACTTCCTGAAGTGCTTCACGGGCATTATCTTTTTCATCCATTTCAAGATAAGCCCTAGCTAAATCTAGTTGAGCCGCGAGTTGATCTTCAGCACGTAGTGAATCGTCATCATTTTCATCGTCTTCGCTATGTTCAATATGATCATCTGCCTCAGCAATAATGTCATCTATATCCAAAAAATCTTCGCTGCTTGCAGCTGCATTGTCTGATTCCGGCTCAGCATCCAAACCATCATCGTCATCAAATAATGACTCAAGTTCACTTTCCGCTTCCGCAGTCGCTTGCGCTAACTCGTCATCATCAAGTTCAAACAACTCTTCGTCTAGCTCTTCGTCTGCAGCAAGACTTTTAAAATCTATTTCTGTTGTACTGGCTATATCTTTCAGCTCAGGCCATTCATCTGACTCTTCATCAGCTAATTCAGTATCTTGCTCATCAAGTTCAGCTAAGTTGATTAAGTCATCGTCTTCGTCGTCAGCAAGCGACTCATCACCCTCTTCTTCCTCATTAGGTAAAAAGGTATCGTCCTCATCTTCGTCACCGAACACTAAGTCTTGCTCTACGCCATCAGCAAAATCATCAATACTTTCTGCATCAAGCTCACTTTTGCTCTCACTTGCTTCTGCTAATAGTGAGTCAATGTCATCAGGGCTAATATCGTCGTTATCGTCGTCGTCAATGCCAAGCTCATTAAAAAGCTCGTCTATATCAATATCGTCGACTTCTTCATCTGACTCCGCCGCTTCTTGCGCTTGCTGTACTTGATCAAGCAAAACATCTGGGTCGAACGGGTCAACTTCGCTGGGTTCTTCTGGTAATAACTCCCCATCATTATCTGTCGGGGTTATTTTATCTTCTTCGACAGCAGCGTCTTCGTCATCTTCATCAACACCGAAACTGTCTAGTAGTGCATCAATGTCGTCTGTATCAACGGCAACGATATCATCTGCATTTATTTCATCGTCATCACTCGCGCCAGCAAGCAAGCGATCGAGGTCATCTTGGCCAAGCGAGTCGCCACCTTCTGCCGCGGAGTCCAGTTCAGTTTCAACCAGGCTGGTAAAGTCTTCGTCGGCAGCTTTTGCATCGCTTGGTAACGCATCAAAGTCATCGTCCAGCTCCGAGAAATCATCGCCACCTAAGTCGTCATCAGAATCGTCTAAACGAATGCCAAAGTCATCTTCATCATCGAGCTCTGGCTCGGTTGTTGGCATTAGCATTTCATCAGACAAACGGTCTAAGTCAGCACCTTCATCGTCGTCAAATCCTTCAAATGGGTCGTCCGACAGTAAGTCGTCGTCTTCTGTTGTGATGCCCCCCATTAATTCGCGTTCAAGTGCATCTCGAGCCTCTTCGTCAGACAGCTCAAGCTCTTCTTCACGCTCAGTAGCCCCATCAGAAAAAATGTCGTGCCCAGACATATCAAGTTGTCTACGACGCAATAACCATGTCGTTAATAAAATCATCAGTAACGCAGGTACGGAAGCGAGCAACACAAGAACCGCCGGTTGATCGAGTAACTCTTCAACAACGCTTTTCTCTTCTGTTCGTGCACGTACAATATCTTGTTCACGGCGAAGGTTTTTTTGTGCTTCTTTTAGCTCGTTTATCTCTTCTTCGTATTCAGTTGCACTCACTACCCCAGCTTCTAAAGCGGTGAGTAAGTCTTCAAGCCTAACCAAACGTTCTTTGAGCGCTTCATTATCTCGAAAAACATTTTCTGTACTTTCAATTGACCGAAGCAAGTTTTCTCGCAGCTCAACAAATTCTTGTTCATGGCGGGCACGCACACTGTCAATCGCTTGCTCAGTGCGAGTGCGCGTTTCTTGTACAAGTTTGTCTTGTTCTTCACGGCGTTGTTGCGTTAAACGCTCTTGCTCAGTTAATACGCGTTCTTGGCGTTCTAGCTGCTCACCTAGTTCCACTTGTCGGCGGGCCGCTTCCGGGTTCATCATTTGCACTTCTTGCAAACTTGGAATACGCAAGTAAAAGCCGGTCAACATTTCACTTGGGTTGCTGTTACGGAAAGCGTCAGGGTTTGCTTGAACAATAGCTGCCATCATTTGTGGCACATCAACACTCGAATGTGGACGGTTTTGGTTGGCAATCGACCATAAAGTATCAGTCGCTTTTATCGGCCCGTAGCGTTCAGTACCTAGGCGAACGTCTTCTTTCTCAGCACCTTCCGGGCCTCGAATAACAATACGGTCCCGCTCTTGGGCAACAACTTCCGCATGATAAAAAACACCAACGGCACTACCAAGCATTAGCGTGGCCGCTATTGCGACCCGAGCCCACTGACGAGGCAACCGGAGCACATCAAAACTTCCCTGAGCTGAATGGGTCATTGAATTAATCCTGATCGAACACACATTTATAACTTATTATAAGTGAACAGCATTTAGGCACTATAAGCTATCCTAGAATGTAACGGCAGTCTAAAGCGATTCTTTACTTAGACTGCCGTTTTAAAGCCAATTACCAATAATTTTCTAATAAAGATTCCGCTATTTGTACGCTATTCGTTGCCGCGCCTTTACGTACGTTATCAGCAACCACCCAAAGGTTAATCCCCTGCGGGTGCGAAATGTCTTGGCGCACACGGCCAACAAGTACTTTATCTTGCCCTGTAGCGTCACCCACTTGCGTTGGGAATTCCGCTTGGCTTTCCAACAACTCAATACCAGGTGCGTTACGTAATAAGTCTTTGATCGACTCTGCGTCTGCTGGTTGGCGCAATTCCAAATGAATAGCTTCAGCATGACCGAAAAATACCGGCACTCGTACCGCTGTGGCATTAATACGAAGACTATCGTCGCCAAATATTTTCTGAGTCTCCCACACCAGCTTCATCTCTTCTTTGGTGTAGTCGTTGTCTAAAAACGAATCAATCTGTGGAATACAGTTAAAAGCAATTTGTCGGGCGAACGTTTCTGGCTCTACCGGCAAGCCATTGAGTAAATTAGCCGTTTGTTTTGCTAATTCGCTCACACCCGACGAACCAGCACCGGACACCGATTGATATGTTGCCACATTAATACGATCAATTCCGAATGCATCATGAATAGGTTTTAACGCCACTACCATTTGAATGGTAGAGCAGTTCGGGTTGGCAATAATATTGCGGTTACGAAAGTCGGCAAGCGCATAACCATTTACTTCCGGTACTACCAAAGGAATATCGGGTTCGTAACGGAAGTGTGACGTGTTATCGATCACGACGCACCCAGCTTCTGCTGCCTGCGGCGCATAAAGAGCAGAAACACTACCACCTGCAGAGAAAAAGGCGATGTCGACTAAACTCCAGTCGAAGGTTTCAGCGTCTTGCACTTCGTACTCTTCGCCATTGAATTGAATATCTGTTCCAGCCGAACGGCTACTTGCTAACAGGTAAAGCTGTTTAATTGGAAATTTTCGTTCCGCAAGACATTCTAATATTTGTTTACCAACCAACCCCGTGGCGCCAAGAACAGCTACATTCAATTCTAAACTCATCTACACCCTCTCAAAATTCAAATATGCCTAATGCGGCTTAAAACACAGCTAATTCTACTGTTATTCTTGCGTTAGCTCTACCTTGAAACCCAGCTGTTGGCACTGTTTTAAATAAGCTTGTGGCACCTTAACACAGGTCGCACTTAACTCGCGCCGGTGTTGATAAATTTTCCTAAGCCGATCAAAGCCTTCTGCTGTAACGCCATGTCCACGAAATTGTTTATCGTCATCAACAATAGCATAACTACTACGCACCCACTCTGTGACTATATTTTGTGTTAAAGCCCTTGTTGTGAACTGTTGTAAGTTTCCTTCGGGCATAAAGCAATTTTCGCTTAATCGCTCACCCGGCCAACGAAAGTAGTCACATAATGCTTCATACAGTAAATGGCTACCGCGAATTTTTCCTTCTTGGCTGTGACCAGCAATGTGCGGCGTACCTAGTTCAACTTGCTTCATTAGTTCAAGGTTCACGGTTGGTTCACCTTCCCACACATCTAGCGCACAAAAAAGCTGTGGGCCTTGCTTTATCCGTGTGAGTAAAGCGTCGTTATCAATAACCGCGCCACGGCTTGCGTTAATCAGCATGGCATTCGGTTTTAACAAGGCTAATTGCTCAGCATTCATTAAATGGTACGTCGCTTGGGGAATATTTTTAGTCAGTGGTACATGAAAGCTGACTAAGTCTGCTTCAGCAAGCAATGACCAGTCGCCAAAATGTTTGTCTTTTCTGGGTAAAACAGGCGCTGGGTCGATATAACGCACATCCATGCCTAGCGCAGCTAAACGTTGCCCTGCTTGCACGCCCGTATGGCCCGCACCAACAATAAGTGCCATCTTACCGGCTAAAGCTAAACCTGCTATTGACGCTAATTCTAAAGCCGCAGCGAGCACATATTCACCAACCGAAATAGCATTCGCACCTGGCGCACTAGCAAAACCAATACCGCGCTCTGTTAGAGCATCAATATCTACATGCTCGGTACCAATAGTGCCTGTACCAATAAATTTAAGTTGGGGAGCTAAATCGAGTAAATCGCGAGTAACTTTGGTTACCGAACGGATCAGTAATACATCAGCGCTGAGTAGATCTTGCTCAGGCGGGGTGCGTCCTGAAAAGGTTTTAATGCGCCCGCGCCCTTGCAAGTAAAGATCAAGCTTTGGAAGGTTTTCGTGAATAAGAAAATTCATGGACTCTCGCCGATAGTCAGGTTTGAGCCCAGTTTAGCAACTTTTCACTTAACTTTAATAACTGTTAAATATTTCTATGGTTCGTAGCGGCGGAACACAAGTGACGCGTTCGTACCACCAAAACCAAAGCTATTAGACATCACCACATTGATTTCTTTCTCAATAGGTTCGCGCACAATATTCATGCCTGCAGCTTGTTCGTCTAAGTTTTCAATATTAATAGACGGCGCAACAAAACCATCGCGCATCATTAATAAAGAAAATACAGCTTCGTGTACACCTGCCGCACCTAACGCATGACCTGTCATTGACTTGGTCGCACTAATTGCTGGTGTATTGTCGCCAAATACTTCACGAATCGCTTCTAGCTCTTTCACGTCGCCTACTGGTGTGCTGGTGCCGTGGGTGTTCAAATAGTCGATAGGCGCGTCAAGATTCGCCATCGCCATTTTCATACAACGCACAGCGCCTTCACCAGACGGAGCAACCATGTCATAACCGTCTGACGTTGCGCCATAGCCAACTATTTCGCCATATATTTTGGCACCACGGGCAAGGGCTGTTTCCAACTCTTCAATCACTAACATACCGCCACCACCTGAAGGAACAAAGCCGTCACGATCAGCGTCATAAGTACGTGATGCCTTTTCTGGTGTGTCGTTATATTTGGTGCTTAGCGCGCCCATGGCATCGAATTCCATGCCTAGTGTCCAGTGCAGCTCTTCACCGCCGCCAGCAAACACACGGTCTTGTTTGCCTAGCTGAATAAGCTCTAAAGCATGACCAATACAGTGCGCACTGGTTGCACAAGCTGAACTAATTGAATAGTTCACACCTTTAATTTTCATTGGCGTGGCTAAGCAAGCAGACGTGGTTGACGCCATGCAGCGAGGCACCATATATGGGCCTACACGTCGCACACCACGTTCGCGTAAAGTATCAGCAGCAGCAACTTGGTGTTCTCCGGAAGCACCACCTGAACCCACGACTAAACCAGTGCGCTCATTACTTACTTCTTCGTCTGTTAAGCCTGCATCAGCAATAGCTTGTTCAAATGCAATGTATGCATACGCAGCGGCATCACCCATGAAGCGAAGTGCTTTACGGTCGATATGGTCAGCAACATTAATTTTTAAATCGCCCCATACCTGACAACGCAGCCCCATTTCAGCAAAACTTTCTGAACGGGTAATGCCTGAACGCCCTTCACGAAGTGAACTTAGCACTTCGTCTTGGTTATTGCCGATACTTGAAACAATACCTAAACCGGTAACAACAGCTCGTCTCATCTTGTCTGTCCTATGTTAAAATTTGTGCGTATCATAGCGCGTCCGCAGGCAAACGAAAATCTATCTGTGTAGTGGTCTGCTTAGCTATACCTTTGTTACCCTTCGGAATGAGCTTTATTGTGAACAAGTCGCAGAAAAACAAAACAGCCCTAGCCTACGCGGAACTTGAGTTCGACGCTCAAGACACGCCCAGTTCAGTACAACACCAGGATGTTTATTTTTCACGTGGCCACGGCATTGCAGAAAGCCGTTATGTTTTCCTACAGCACAACCATTTGCCCGCAAGGTGGCATACATTAAAAACAAACGATACTTGGGTCATTGCCGAAACGGGCTTTGGAACAGGGCTTAATTTCTATATCGCCGCAACCGAATTCTTAGCTCACGCCCCTAAACACACCAAACTGCACTTTGTTTCGTTTGAAAAGCACCCACTACGGCCTAACGACTTAGCAAAAGTGGCTCGCCATTGGCCCGAATTTGAAACCATTAGCACAGCCACTCAACAGCACTATCCAGACTTATTGCCCGGTTTACACCGCCTTCAATTGCATTCACGCATCACTCTCGACTTAATATTGGGCGATGCTAGCGAAACTCTTCCCGACTGGGCTGCAATTCATGAGCATACTGTCGATACATGGTTTCTCGATGGCTTTGCCCCCAGTAAAAACCCAACCATGTGGACATCGCCCATTTACCGCGCCGTTTTTAGAAGCTTAAAAGCCAACGGTACCTTAGCCACTTTCACTGCTTCAGGCCATGTGCGGCGCGACCTGAGTGCGGCTGGATTGCGGATGAAGAAAGCGCCAGGGTTTCGTTATAAACGCGATATGCTTTATGGCACAAAACAATCGTTAGCCATACCTCAAGCAAAACAACCGAATTCAATCGCCGTTATTGGCAGCGGTATTGCTGCCGCCTGTGTTGCCACCGAATTGCGCGACTTTCCCGGCGAGCTGCGTTTAATTTGGGCAACAGAGCACCCAGCAGATGCTGCTTCTGGTAACCCACAGGCTGGGGTTTACCCTCTTTTGCAAGCCCAGTGGGACGTATTTAGTGAGTTTTACACTCACAGCTTTGGTTTTGCGCGCCCGTTTTACCAGCAGCATGTACCCAACTTGGTTCACTGGACTGGCGTTGAACTGATTGAACGATCTATAGAAGACACGGTGCGGCAAAAGAAAATTATTAATCGCGCACTTTACCCTGCTGCGCAAGTGCAGGCACGAGAGCACAGCATTTTCATGCCTAAGGCAGGTTGGCTCAGCCCCATTGCCGTTGTTACTGAGCTTTTTAAACAGCTCATAAACTATCGTGAACAACGTGATTTACCCACGTATTTAGTAAAAGGCGAAGCTGTTCGAGAACTAAGGCGTGAAACAAACCAATGGTGCATTCAAACCAATAGAGAAAGCTACCAAGCCGAACATGCAGTGTTATGCATGGGCCATAGCAACACCATAAAGTGTTCTGCACTCAAACAGGCGCGCTTACCTATTCGACCTGTACGTGGCCAAGTCACATTATTAAAGCAAGGCGAGTTAAGTAACTTAAAGCATGTTATGTGCGAAAAGGGTTATGTGCTGCCGCCACAGAAAGGAGTGCTTTGCACTGGGGCTACATTTGAAAAGGGGAATGCAACGGCTGAGGTAACAGCAAGCGACAATGAAGCCAATATTGAACAGTTAAACCGTATGCTTAACACCCAATTTAATACCGGACACATTGTCGCAAGCCGCGCCTCGGTCAGGGCCACAACCCCCGACCACTTACCTATTCATGGCCAACTTGCACGCGCCAGCCTATGCGGTAAAAAAATCGTTCCTTGCTCTGGCTTGTGGATTATTTCCGGCCTTGGTTCCCGTGGGTTTACCACAGCCCCCTGGCTTGCTCATGCACTTGCCTGTGAAATCCTATCTCAGCCTCGCCCCTATGGTGAACGCCTAGCGCAGGCCACAGGCGCAAACCGTTTTCTCCAGCGCAGCCAAGCAAAAAG